>Ga0157368_1001126_pt1 | contig 11572 bp, 11 predicted proteins | sample AttbisABBM3_FD_113146 | JGI IMG/M metagenome (GOLD analysis project Ga0157368, IMG submission 113146) | Fungus gardens microbial communities from leaf cutter ant in Botucatu, State of São Paulo, Brazil - Atta bisphaerica ABBM3 | ecosystem: Host-associated > Fungi > Mycelium > Unclassified ...
ATCAAGTGGGAATTACAAGAGAACTCAACAAGGAGTCTCTGCTGAATTGCTATCCTATTTATATAAATTACATATGGTCCATGCTACTAATAATTACTCCTGCCCTAATGTCCATGTGTCATTCATGAGTGCTCCATATATATACCATAAGATAGCTATGCAATTAATATGCTCTTTGATGTTATTCATCTAGACTGCTCTAGTCCATTCTAGGACTTTATGACATCACATCATGTGACATGTCATGTGACCACAGTCATATGCCTCTTCATTGTCAATAAAAAGAAAAAGAAATTCAAAAGAAAAGAAATATAAAATCAAGAAAAATAAATAAAAGAAAAAGAAAAATATTAGTCCTTATGTGCATCATAACATCAAAATCAAAATCAAAATCAAAAGAAAAATAAAATAAACTTGAGTCTACTATTTGTGATTCTGACACTTAGTGGGTTAGAACCACCAGAGGGTGATAAGGTATATACTTGCCAATACTAGAAGAAGGTGTTAGTTTTAGTTAATTTTCAAGATAAGGCTAGTACAGTGTAAGCTACTATTTATATACTAGGTAGTCTACCTAGAGTAACTATCTGGAATGGAGACTGCTTAGTGAGTCACTCTATATACTAGTGATCCTTGGATATTAGGAATAAGGATATCCAAGAGGAAATAGAGAGAGTTGATCCATACTAGAAGAGATTAGGGAGTGCAGATGAGAAAAGGAGTGTTATCTATGGGTTGAAATAAATGTGATCAGAATGAAATATGACATAAGATCAATATGTAGTAAAATTCACACTTAAGGTGAAAATTCTATGAGGAAATTTGCTGAATTTGGGATATCAGAGTCTTGGGGTTAAGTTAGTTGGGCTAGTTAAAGAATGCTTTGAGTGGTTGGTTCTCTCACAAGTTTGAGAGAAAGAACAGAAAGTTATTAAGGGCTGATATTATTAGCCTATTGATTATAGTGCTTAGTAACTATCTATATTGAGCAGTAATATTTTGCTACTGCATAAATATCATGCCTCTGACATCTGTTGATTAGCATTGGTTTCTCATAGGCAGTAGGCAGTTGAATTTGGGACACCCAAATGTCAGTATCTCAGAACTTCATGTGTAGTACTAAATATTGATAGTCTTAAATGACAGAGTAATTGCAGATTGAAAAGAAGCCTAATTAAATGAATCTTGTGTGGGGTTTGTATTTAGAGTTTGTTGTAAGGAGAATATGAGATGAACGTAGGAGATGATGCTCCGTTACAATCAGCCATGAATTTATTACATATTATGATAATCAACTACAATTTGACATTTACTTGTGCAGATTTCCGTACTTTCTCTCCAAGGGCACCATCAAGGGAGAGCTGCAGAATCTCCCGATCATTTAAGCCAGCTTCCCTCAGTACTTCTTCCGTATGCAAACCAGGCTCAAGCATGAAATTCCCGGCACTTGTAAATTTCTGAGAGGATTGGTTGGCACTCTGTGAAGTAACGCGAGGGTGAAAGTCGGGGAGAGGTGGACCTTGCGCCGCCGCCTCCTTTGGTGTTAATACAGGAACTGCACACGCATCTGTTCCTGGAAGTCGCGAGTACATGAGCACTTGGGGAAAGAATCAGTGGGTTATGTACCGTGAAAGGCTTTCTGCCAGTACTCTCGTGTATTAGTCAAGAAACCTTGCTTCAAGTAGGCTCTCATCTTGGACCACTGGTCCCTGTCAGCTTGCATGGCAGGTGTTGGCTGCCAACCATTATCAAATACGAAAGTTTTAGGAAGTGCAGTGCTGAATCGGTTTATGAACACCTTGAAGAACTGAGGTTCTAGACAGCCCACAGTCATGAAGCCTCCCCCTTCGCATTCGTATACGCTATAGAACGGTGCACCGCCATCCAGTGTGTTGGTGCCAGGTTTCCCTTGCCCATAGATAGATGATGTGGGAAGGATCGAATGAATCAAAGGAAACGTTGAGATGTATCGGGCACCCGAAACCTGGCCAATGAAATTAAATGAGATGAGACAGACATCTTTTGCATTAGCAGACTTTCCATGTCGGTATTGACAACCTGTCCGCGACCACTTCTTCCGCGTTCGATTAAGGCTAGTAGAACGCCAACCGCGCACATAAGGCCACCTCCGGCGAAGTCTCCAAGAATATTCATGGGGAAGGTAGGTGCACCTGACGGTCCAGGAGGCATCATCTGCGGAGACAGTGAGGTTGTTTGCTATCAGAGCATAATGTGTGGCATACAGCGAGGACGCCTGTCAGGGCGATATAGTTCAAGTCGTGTCCTAGAATAGTTTTGAACTTTGCTCAGAACTACGCGGCTATATGTTCCTACCAGCCATGTCCTTATAAGAACCTAAATTGAAAGGAAGTGTCAACCATCCATTGAGAAATGATCTCTGAAGTTTACCTGTTCTTGGAAATCTACAATAGGGAATTAGCTTAATCCTGAGTCTACAGCTCCAATGACACACCCTACGATTCGAGCATAGATCACCCTTTCATTCAATCCCTTCATCTTTCCATTTCCAAGAAACACTTCCGGCCCTAGGCCAAGCTTTTCCATAACCCCAGGGCGAAACGGATCAATAAGCACATCCGCAGAAGCGATCAGTTTTCTTAAAAGGTCTCTTCCGCTAGGGATCTTGGAGTCAATGGCAAGGGAACGCTTGCCGCGAGTGAGGACGTCAGTATGTGATGTATTGGGTCTATCGATCCTTGTGACGGTAGCTCCATTGTCTGCGAGAACTAACCCGGTGAAGGGTCCGGGTGCAAGACCAGCAAACTAAACGAAATTTTTTCATCACCCAAACAGGGTTGGGGTACAACGCACCTCAATTACTCGAATACCAGTCAATGCCATGTGAGACACGGCTCATAAGGAGAAAGCAACAGCTGACACGATTTTCCAGATACTGACATTTGCCGGAAGATGTCCTCGTGACTCGACGTCGCATTTTCACGGAATCTGTCACTAGAGATATTTTCAAGAGCGGCCCGATATTTTTGTCACGAGAACTCCCTTTATTCTTCCCATGCCTGAAGCATAGAAAGGCATAAGAACATGGTGTATTGTATGGGTCCTGGCCTGGGAGCCCGCTTGCCATGCGCTTAGCTCAAGTTGCGTTTCTGGTAGTTTGCGCCCTCCGAAATGTCTGCGCAAACTTATCGGTACTCAAATTGACCGGTAATCGGACACTACCGCCCGATGCCTCGCATTTCCTGGATCCAGCTTTGGCGAGTTTCAGTATTGAGACAGCCTTTTTCGAAGAATTCGTAGGAAACACTAGTGAACCAAATGTGTTGACAAAAAGACTACTCGATAATCTTAAAGCAAGGACTGGTGTCCCAGCTGGAATTCGCATTGGCGGAATTACCGCAGATTCGACCTACTGGGACCCTAATCTGAATGTGGGCTTGTCGAATTTTATTGACCAAGCGGGTACCCTTCAGAATACTACGATTGGGCCCCGGTTTTGGGATTCTGTGAAGCTGCTACCCCAGGGAACCAAGGTCACCATGGACTTAGTGAGGAAAACCAATACAGACCATGCAGATAGACTAACAAGGAATTGTTGGTGTCTGTAGGATCTACAAGACCTCGATTTCAGAGGTGCACTATCCATGGCTCAGGCTGCAGAAACAGGCTTAGGAAGCGATCAATTAATTTTATTCGAAAGTGTGTGACCCTCAATCCATGGTATCAATTCCAAGCTCATGATTACTAGTTGGTAACGAGCCAGATCATTACCTCCAATTTACTGCAAATAATTACTCCAGTATCTGGCGAGTAAGTACAGCTGTCTCCGCGTAGTATCTTTACGCTAATTCATTTGCGCCTGCAGACGTGGGCTAAAAACATTTCAGATAGCCTCGGATTTGCAAGTCCCAGATTCCAGCTCGCAGCGACAGCTGAGGACCCTCTATGGCCGTTCAATGCGCCTGGTGCCTCCTCTGCCCTTGATTGCGTCAGCGCATTCGCTGCAGGAGCAAATAGAGATGGTGTTGTGAAGACTTGTAGTGAACACACTTACCAATATAGCGTGAGTGATCGCAATCTTCCAGTCTTTCACTTTGAATGGATGCGCTGCAGGTTTGTGACCCACCAAGGATACCTATCGCTACGTTGCCCAATCTCGTACGTGCCTAATTCCTTTGCTCAAATTCCTTTCGAAGGTTGAGATTTTCTCTGTCCCTTAGGTGAATCATACCCGCCTAGCGATGTAATGTGTTTCGTCTTGGAGCTCAACCGATCTTCACCAACGCAAGTATGTGACAGGTATCTGGATTTGTGGCAGCCTCGCATTCATTCCGTGCGCGATACACTGGGTCCACACTCATTCATGATTGGTAGGTGCTTCTAGACCTTCCTCCTGACTGAGTAAAATTTTCCCAAAGGTGAATACAATTCGGTTTCTTGCTCCGGCAAAGATGGAGTCAGCAATACTTTCGGGCAAGCTCTTTGGCTGGTATGTCCTGACCATGGATTGCAGCGCAGTGCCGACTCATGCGCATGCCCAGCTGGATACGATTTTCTATGCAGCTTCGCTGAATGTTACAAGGTACAATTTCCCTGTCGTGAAACAAGCCAACTTTTCACAAGAGGTCAGGTTGTATCTTCATCAAGGTGGACCCCTTGCCCTACAAAGTCAAGTTCAATTGAACCAGGGGGGTAAGTCGACTGTTATCCGAAACCCTGCTTTCTCAATCATATACTTCTGATGTCAGGCCTGAGTTTTTACGATATGTGGTATGTTGTCTGAGAAGAACATTCATTCCGAAATGGCATATTCTCAATTCCCGATAGGTACCCAGTCCAAAATCTCAACGGCCCAGCCAAAGTTTTTCCTAGTTACACGACATATCTCTTTGTTGCAGAGACACTTAGCAACTCCTCGACGCTCCAAATCTCAAATCTCTATCCTGGTCGACAAACGAATGGATCCAGCATCACAACTGCAATGGGTGATCAATCTTCTGGTCAACTCGTCGCTTACGGTTTCTGGGATACCAGTGACCAATTGACTCCCGACTTCCCTGTGAAACTCGCTCTGTTGAATTTGGAAATTTATAATCAAACCCAAACAGACACCCCTCGGCCAAATTCTACGTTTGATATCTCCAGTTTGCTCAGAAATAGCACTCAAGTGGTCAGAGTAAGGAAGTTGCAAGCGCCGGGAGCAGACGTTCAGGACGCTAATGCTACAAGTTGGGCTGGACAGACGTTTGAAGACGGTATTGCACGCGGAGAACTTGTCGAGGATCATATTAAAGGTGGAGAGATCATAGTACGAGCTTCAGAAGCCGTGTTGGTGTTTTTATGATCTCATCGCAAGTTTGGGATGAAATAACGCATACTGTGCACGGCCTCCCGACCTATCCATATCAATTCATATATTGATTGCAAAAAACAGGCTACATCGAACCGGTGACCTCTCAAGAAAAAAAGGAAGGAACTAATAGTATCGCTGATTGTGTGACTGGATGATCCCTCGTAGACCCCCAAACGCCTCTTCTTGCTCCTTTCACCATCCTCGTGTAACTTCTGTCCCCATCCGTGATTCACAACATGGGAGATTTTCATAACAAAGATGGTCACAATTGCTCCCTTCTTCGATGTAGCATCTCAGTATTGTGCATAGTTGGTCATTTAGGTTCCAAGGTCTCCAATATCACTTGTTTTGTGAATATATGCCATAGAACACTGTAGAAAGCGAGCGATGGCTTATTTAACTTTGGCCGGTTAACTCAAACTGTATCCAATGTTTCATGACAGCTGGGCAAGATACAACCGAGGAGTTCTGCAGCCCTCGATAGAAATTCTTCAAACAAAATTTTTTTACAACATTCTCGGCTTGTGATCTCCACTCTGGGTATTGTCTGGTGATTGGAGTATCACAAGAGGCTGAAGTGGATTGTTTGTTCTACGGATGAAAGAGGCACGTAATGGATAGCAAATATTATTAAATATTATTTCTCTACTCTCGATATCTATGTTTCCTTTGTTCAATGTCTCTAGCAGAAGTACGCATATCACCCATTCATCACTTTGAGTACGTCTGAGTGGTATGCGCTTGAAGCTGAGGATGTCTTGCACACAAGGTCGTAGATGACATACGAAGAAAAATGATATAGCACAGATAGGTCCTCGTTATATACACCAGTCCGTGATACTGATACCATGAATCGCCTGAACACGCTCGATACGGCCGGTACCAAGATTATCCGTACAGTCTATGGCTTTGTCTGAAGCAATCTTCAGCTTCAAAATGAGCGTTTAGAGTCGGCAAAGAGTCTGAGGCACGTGAGTGGATCCTGGATCGTCGGCGATCGTAAAGTATACCTGACTGGAAAAGCGTGGTCAGAAGAAATAGTGAATATTTGGAGCCATTCACCTCTAAGAATTTCTTGAGGTAATGCGAGTTGAGTTCGACCGCGTAGTTGCCAGACTGAACAGGATATTGGACAGACAGATCATCCTTGCGCCTGAATAAGCGTTGTCTGAAAAAACAGTGAGAATTCCTACACCTCTTCAAGTAGATCGGATGTCTTGAGAAACAATTCAATGAGACCAAACTTCACAGAGAAGTGGGCGCAGATGTCACTGGTTATGACCGTTCAAGGCATGATACATCAAACACAAGAGCCACAGTCCCATGATCGAAAACACCCTCATGGCGACTGAGGTAGACCTGGGCAAGGACATGGCAGACAGCGACAAAGGCGATCCAGCGCCTTCAATGGCAACAAAACGATCATACTTCCCGGTCACTCGACTTGGTAGCGGACCAACAGAAGCATATTTGGAGCTCATAATGTCGGGTGAGAATCGGCTGGCCTCTGTAAACTCCAAAGGCGAACGAATAATGAATACATAAGTACGGGCGCGAGGATAAATCCAACAACTACAATGTCATTGCATGTGATTGATCTGCACAATCACATGTAATCACATGTTTGGACTACGTAAAGTTCTATGTAAAGTTCGTTCGGTTTCACCACCTCTCCTCAGCTGAACATGAATACTGGCAATCTCAAACCATTCTCCCGCGAACAAGTTGCTAAGGTTGTATCCGATTCACTGTTGTTCTCCAACCAGAAAATCTGACATTTCTCAGCATAACAAAGACGGTGATCTCGTGAGGTCCATTCAAGTTCAGGCTTACACTCATGGCTGACCTCATCTCTTCTACATTCATTGTGTCTCATTTTACAACAGTGGATTATTGTAGATTCCAAGGTCTACGATATCACTAGGTTCAAAGATCTCCATCCTGGAGGTGCTTCTGTATTCCTCGATGATGGTGTTGGTTCGCTGCCCCGATATCTATATATATATGAGACATTCTTTTTGATCTCCTGATTAGCTGGCCAGGATGCTACGGAAGCTTTTTACGGACTCCACAAACACGAAATCATCGTGAAACCACAATACGCTCGCCTTCAGATTGGCGTCATTGAAGGGGAGAAGCCTGTCATTCATGGTCGAGTTCCTGGTGAACTCAGCAAGGTTCCTTACGCAGAGCCTACGTGGCTGGTTGATGGCTTCTACAGCCCTTATTTCAACGAGGTGCGCTTGCCGTTCAATTAATCTTCACAATTACCAACAACAATGGTACTTGAAACTAGAGTCATCGGACTTTCCAAAAAGTCATCCGCAAATTCTTCGATGAGGTCATTGTTCCGGATGCCGTAGTTCGTTGCATTGTTCTCTGGTTTAAACTACTCATTTTGAGAAAACATTGATCAGGCTAGGGAGGAAGACGGAAAACCCCCGAGCAAATCGGTCATCGAGGCTATGGCAAAATGCAACTTACCTGCTATGCGCATGGGTCCTGGAAAGCATTTGAAGGGTCTGGAGCTCATGGGTGGAATCGTCAAGCCCGAGGAGTTTGATTATTTCCACGAGATGATTATCAATCAGGAGTTGGCACGCCATAGCAAGCGCGGTTACGGTGATGGTGAGTGGGGTTCACTTAGGATAAGTAAATTATAATGCTCTGAGCAGGTCTCATGGCGGGCACGGTCATTGGTCTGCCTCCCATCCTCAATTTTGGGAGCGAGGAAATCAAGAGGAAGGTTATCCCCGAGATCTTCTCTGGACAAAAGTTCATCTGTCTTGCCATCTCTGAGGCGTTTGCTGGTAGTGATGTTGCTGGATTGAAGACCACTGCCACTAAGACTGAGGATGGAAAGCATTGGATCATCAATGGAACGTGAGTCGAAACGCCATTGATTGAGACCGGTCGTTGACATTTTTGTAGAAAAAAATGGATCACAAATGGAACGTAGGTTCAACTACTACAGTCGTTTTTCCATGACCTAAACTCATGATGTTGTTTTTCTTCAGCTTCGCTCACTAGTGAGTAACTTCTATTGCAATCACCTCTGCTGAATTTAGGGAGTTTTCAGCTTCACTGTTGGCTGTAGGACAGACAACGGTTTCACCGTCATTCTTGTAGAGCGTGGAGAGGGCCTCGAGACTAAACCTATCAAGACCTCTTACGTGAGTGTAGGCTTTCTCTTATCCAGAGAATTCTGTTCGACATGTCCCAGTCCTCTACTGCAGGAACAGCCTTCATCACATTTGAAAATGTCAAGGTGCCTGTCGAAAACACGCTCGGCCCCGAAGGGGGAGGCATCTTTGTCATGCTTTCCAACTTCAACCACGAGCGCTGGACCATGATCTGTGCGGCCGCGCGCTCACAGCGCCTCGTCCTCGAAGAATGTTTAAAATGGACAACGCAGCGTAAGGCTTTTGGCAAGCCCCTTCACTCACAGGCTGTCATTCGAAACAAACTTGCTGCCATGATCTCTCGAGTGGAGAGTGTTCAGAACTGGTTAGAATGTATTACGCACCAGATGAATCAGATGGTATGTATTCTTCGTCAACCATGCGCCGCCGTAGGATCGACTTTTGTTGCAGAGCTATAAGGAACAAGCAGCCAAGCTTGCTGGGTATGTCTGAACATACTACGTTGAACACGTATGAGATTAATGTAGGTAAAAGCCCCATTGGTCTTCTCAAAATGCATGCCACACAGTCTGCTCAACAGACCGCAAATGATGCTGTCCAGATATTTGGTGGCCGTGGCATCACCAAAACTGGGATGGGTGAGCATATTGAACACGTAAGTTCTATGGAGCATGTAGAGGGTAATCAACTAATTGATTGTCTATCACACAGTATCATCGGACTGTGCCATTCGACGCGTAAGTGGCGAGAATTCTGTCACATTGCCTCAGGCTGAAATAGAATACTTAGTATCCTTGGGGGAGCGGAGGATGTTTTGGGTGATCTGGGTGTACGCCAGGCTATTCGAAACATGCCAAAGGATGTACGGCTATGACCGGTCATGTATAGTCGGAGAACGACTCGTGAGCGCTGTTCTAGAGTAATTTCATCCTTGAAATGTAATCTATTACACCCATTGGATAAGTGAAACCAGCCGAATGTCTGTCTACTGTCTTGCCGAGAACCATGAACGTTTTGAAATACCAACATTGGTCGTTGTTGAACCCCAGCCCAGCCATCCTAACACAAAATTTTTGGCGAAGATCTCGCCGAAGCCAAGCATAACACCATTAACGAAAGGTAAAAAGAGATTAATCGCAAGTGAGGATGCAAGCGCCATCAGTCTTGTTCGAGTAGAAAAAGACGAATCGAATATCGAAAGGGTTGCAGTTGGATATGCATGATTAGTCTCATGGTGAGAATGATGGTGAGAATGATGGTGGCAATAGTGGGGATCTTGGTGTCGGAGAGGAGAGGAAGAGCATGAAGTACTAGAATCAATTTCCTCCCACATCTGGGAATCATCAACAGTGTCCAGTTGAGATATTGTTGATTCGGTCACCTAAATGACATCAGTCAAATGCTTACAAAAGGGGGCGAGAAAACATACATGAGGTTCTGCGGAGACTATGGTTGGATTGGAATACACGAGTTCAGAAGAAACCTCTGTCCTGACTTCTGCCCGTTTTTTATGCACCTCTTCTTCTGATTGATAACGTGAAGGTGGAAGGGGAAAGGTCTGGTTAAAGGCCTCCTGAAGTGAGCCCGGTTTTCACCATGATGAGTAATCATGACCGTGGATTCAGTACCAACTTACATTCAAAGTCTGATTTTTGACTGCTTTGTTGACAACCATCGTCGTGAGCCCAGCGCTGAGCACTGGGAGGGAAGAGGAGGAATAAAGCACTCCAACGTGAATATATCGAACCGTCACGCTCATCTGTGACGGTATTTCTAGATTGTTAGGAACCTGATTTTGGAAATCACTTTGTTGTGAGGGGGCCGTAAGGGGTAGAAATAATCATAGTGTCCGGCCTCGGTGAGCTCGCGATAGTGGATACGCTTACTTATGTACCTACTCGAGACAATAAGAAAATGCTCATCACGTGCAGCACCGATACCGCTCACCCTATTTATATCTCCTAGAAGCATTTATTAGTCATCTACAAAGTCATAAAACATGGTATTGGAATAATTTATGTTGCTTGCAAAGTCAGTGTGAAAATACTAATAAGTCTACTAATTAATTTTCTTATAAATACTAGTAGTTGGAGATTAGTAGTACACAGAACACAATAGTAAAATACTATCAAGTTGTTCCAGGAACACCTACATTAGGAATATCTTAAGTTCTATAAGATCATAGCACCTTGGCATACTTGTTGGCAGGTGATGTGCTTGTAAGACATTTCTACTAACTATATATCTAGTATATGCTTTACAGTCTATATGACTCCTATAATTTTTTTATATCATATGTCAAAGTCCAATCCCAAGTATTTACATCTTTCATAGTGGACTTTCTCTCGTCTCAAACCATGTGAGTACTTGGTCTTCCACAGCAGAGTTTACTCCTATCTAAACTCCATACCAGTCAGTGTTTGTAAGGAGATCAGCTCTCACATGAAATTCCAGCATTCAACAATCACTGCTAATGCCTGTATTAGACCCTATAGAGTTTATGAAGCCAACATTGCTACTCTCTACCATTGAATTCTGCCAAGTACTGTATACTAACATTGTTCTATCCCATCTTGTTATGATGTACATGAGGACTAATTTTTTTCTTTTTCTTTTATCTATTGTTCTTGATTTAATATTTCTTTTCTTTTAATTTTGATTTTGATTTTTTGATGATGAAGAGGCATGTGACTGCAGTCACATGACATATCACATAATATGAGGTCATAGGCCTAGAACAGACTAGAGTGGACTAGATGAATAACATCAAGGAGCATGTCAACAGTATGTTTACCTCATAGTATATATAGTGTACTCATGGACTACACATGGACTTTAGGGCAAGGTAAATTAATGTTAGCATGGACCATCTGTAACTTATATAAATAGGGTAGCAATTCAGCAAAGACTCCTTGTTGAGCTCTCTTGTGATCCTCACAATAATATCTATCCTTGAGATTTATTGCTTGTGCCTCTATTAGCTTTGTGACTAGTAGTTGCCACAACAGTAGAACTTGACTACCTTTTGGGACTCTGTGTCACACAGACTCCTATTCTTTTACTTTACTCTTTATTCATCCTTGACTGAAGTCAAGAA
>Ga0157368_1001127_pt1 | contig 11571 bp, 11 predicted proteins | sample AttbisABBM3_FD_113146 | JGI IMG/M metagenome (GOLD analysis project Ga0157368, IMG submission 113146) | Fungus gardens microbial communities from leaf cutter ant in Botucatu, State of São Paulo, Brazil - Atta bisphaerica ABBM3 | ecosystem: Host-associated > Fungi > Mycelium > Unclassified ...
ATTTGGTCTACGTACCGGAACTGATAACATTCGAGATTATGCAGGATTATACACGAAAGATCCTTTTTTGGCTCTCTCTTTAGCCCTATGTCTCTTATCCCTAGGAGGCCTTCCTCCACTAGCAGGTTTCTTCGGAAAACTCTATCTATTCTGGTGTGGATGGCAAGCAGGCCTATATTTCTTGGTTTCAATAGGACTCCTTACGAGCGTTCTTTCTATCTACTATTATCTAAAAATAATCAAGTTATTAATGACTGGACGAAACCAAGAAATAACCCCTTATGTGCGAAATTATAGAAGATCCCCTTTAAGATCAAACAATTCCATCGAATTGAGTATGACTGTATGTGTGATAGCATCTACTATACCTGGAATATCAATGAACCCCATTCTTGCAATTGCTCAGGATACCCTCTTTTAGCTGCTAGGTCTATTTCTTAGTTCAAGATCCCTCTTACTAACTGGAATAAAAGAATTAGTAGATCTGTTCCGCCCAAAATGGGAATGGGTGCTAGGGTTATGAACTTATAATCATGGAATCGACTCGATCATCAGATTATAAGTTCATTCCATACCGGACCAGACCGTGCACATTCTTATTATGAGAAGGGGTCATTCGAGCCTATGGAAATAGGATACTCTGTTTACATAGAAATCCCTACGTCCTTACATTCTATTTAGGATTAGGAATAGGTGTAATCAGACCTGCTTTTGACATATCTATCCTATCCTTATTTGGGTACCATATGCACCTCTTTGGGCTTCTATTGAATCGAGAAATTGTACATCTTTTTGATATCGATTTTGATACATATAAGGTGTCCTACGGATAATGCAAATCGAAGCTATTTGATGTCTGACTCAGGCCTATCGATCGATCGAAATACTCCAAGACTCCACCTTTGTCATATATTCCATATATAACATTCGATCGATATCATATTCATGGAATACGATTCACTTTCAAGATGCCTTGATGGTGAAATGGTAGACACGCGAGACTCAAAATCTCGTGCTAAAGAGCGTGGAGGTTCGAGTCCTCTTCAAGGCATAATATGGAGAATGCTCATTGAATGAGCATTCCCCGTAGAAGTATTCCGGAAATCTGCGCCTGGCGCTCTCCTCTATCTTCTGAGGTCCTTAACCATCTCCCTGAGAAAAGTAGACAGTAAAAGCCAAAATAGACTAAATATAGCCTGAACGACCCTAAAAACCCCTCGAAGGAGATAATAAAGAACCTAAAGCAGACGGTATCCTACTGCAAGGGTGGTCTTAAGAATCCAAAAGAGGTTGCTCAGAAGAGATAGATGTATCCCAACCTCTATTGCTCTCGCGTAAAGCCTTTTTTTTTACGCGACAGGAAAAAGTGACTACGAATTCCCCTTTTTGTTTGCGAATCCCTGTTTGTATCCTTTGAGCGCACGCCCATAAGTAGCGATCAAGGAAATCGATCAAACGATCCCAATACCGTGAAAGAGAAACTTCCCAGATCCAGGGAAGCTTATCATAAAGGGCTTCAACAAGGGGTTTTATTCGTTCTTTGAGCAAAAAGATAAAGATCGGATAGATTCGAACCGCAATTGCAAAGGTCATAACTACTATGCCAGCCCAAATCATGATCTTCACCAACTTGGATTTGGTTCTCTCGCGAAAATCGCGAGTTGCAGAGATGAGAACCATGAAAAGCAAGATCCCGAATAAGAAAACAGAAACCGAGGAAACCACAAGAGTGAAGACTAGTAGAGTCTCATCTTTTGTCATTCTTTGCTCCTTTTTCACTCAATGATTCATTCGAATTTCCCAACCAAAAATTCTATATGTCTATTCTATGATATTTCTATATATATAGAATATGATATCTAATATGACACCCGATTTGTCAAAGGGATTGGATTGGTGACTTACCCATTCAGTGACTTTGGCACTGGACGTTCCAAAAACGGGTACTATCGGATCGGGTGAATTAGAGAATAGACAGGGGTCTGTTGGCATTTCAGCTTCTCTTCTCCTTTCAGGGCCTATCCGAAAGAGAATCCAGGACCTCTTGGTCCTGAATATCAGAATAGGACGAACGAACCGGCCTCCGCGGATATCTTTGCTTCGGAACAAAACAATTAGCATTAGGCTTGGTCAACTGGAATGTGTATTATCCATATGGGAGATCTTCCAATCGAGAAGATCCATCGATCTGAGACGAAGAGAAAGGGCCAATTTTCTTTACTTATTCAGTTAAACCAAGGATTCGTTATGGAAGCAGATAGCAACAACCATTTCATCAGACATGCGTATTTTTGATTATCCGGTGGATTTACACAGTTTCATTAATGCAAATTGTTTGATGTAGTTAGTACTCAGGTTGTTCGACGCTCAAGAATTCTTATTTAGGCAGTTCATATCATCATACATAGTGTTTTGATCTAAGATTGCAATTCTTCCATGTTTCCGCAGTAGCATATTGTTCCATGGAGCTAGGGTCCAAAATAGGAATCAACAAGTGTTTCCACGACTCTACCGCCCGGCCAATCCTGTTCCACTGAATCCCCTCCCTTTTTCATGGCCACATATCTTTACGGCTAAGGAGTGGGAAATCTTTCTCCTGTTACACAAATCAAATGTTTCATTTCATCCGGGAAAAGCCACCTCTTTCTCCACAAACAATGTCTTTGTCATTTGATCCAGGAGCCTTCCGTTAGATAGGAACAGCTTTGCTAAATACTGAGAACTCTCGGATAGAGTATTAGAATGAAAAGACCATTAATTATATAAGGAAGAACCCAGGGTTCTAGCCCATTCCCATTCCTAAATCAATAATTCGTAGTGCTTTTGCCTTTCTTGCGTACTCCTGGTGAACCGGTTGCTAGCCATATGTTTAGGAGGCTTTTTTCTCCAGGTACTGGTACTAAGCCGCTTTGCCATCTCTTCATCTTCATCCGCAAAGAATTCTCGACGTGAAAACACAGAGACAAAGGCCTGATCTTTGAATAGGAAAAAGAATGGATCCGAAGGGTCCCAAATCAATTGGCTTATTCGAAAAAAGCCTTCTTCTTTGAAAGATATATCTCGTGTCTGGTACTGCATTGTTCCACTCTGCAAGAAGTCCGAATCAGTCTCTTGCACCTCCTCCTTTTTATGATAAATATACCAGAAATAATTCGAATAAATAGCAGTCTCTGACAACTCATCCTCTTTAATCTGCTTGGACCCGCTCCAATACCCATAGGAAAATCCCCAGTCATATTCAGCGTACCTGTCCCTGCAATCAAATAGATTGTCCCAAGGGCCCCATATTCTAGGAGCCCAAGTTATGCTATTGAAAATTCGTTCCTCTAGCAGTTCCGGTTTGACCATTCCGTTCCCTTTTTCAAACTCCACTTCTTTTCATATAGCAATCCCTAATCAAAGAGAGAACAATATCCATTTCAAAACATTTCTAACGGATTCCCTTTCTTTGATCCCGGATTCCATTCTATTCCCTGACAGAAGTGCGGGACGTTTTTAGATAGCGTTGCGTTCGTGCCTCTTTGCTTAAGAAAGGGGTTTTTTGCTCCGTCTTCTTTTATCTTGGCATGTTTCTTCTACTTGAACAGACCGAGTTGGCTTCACACTCACACCTTCAAAGAAAGATCGGAAAATGGCCTCTGAGTGAGTCAATGTTCTCGCTACTAAAGATAGAGTTTCCGTGGACTTTTCGATTGGTCTTTCCGAGTGCTTCACCTCGTAAACTCGGGCCTTCATCCGTAGGGCAAGAATCGGTTTCACTGCTGGTCTATAAATCAGACCAGGGAGAATGTAATTCCATTCCCTCAACATTGGAAAAATTGGAAGGTCAAGCAAATTGAGAGAATTTGAGCGCTTTAACTTAGCTATGTTGGCACGCCAGGGGCTAAGGAAAAAAGATAGGTCTCCCCTCAAGTAGGAAGGAGCAAGTCAATCACTCAACTGCTCCATATTCCTATTCCAGCTTGTTTTCGTTCTTTCAAAGGAGGAAAGAGATAAGCACATTCTATTTATTTTAGAAAGCACATGATATTTATCAATTGGCATTCGACTAAACGAATAGCATTTCGAACACAGTCTGACTCTTTGATTACCCTCATCTGTTGACTGACTCCCCTACACTGCTAACTAGGAAGGTCAGGTAAGGAATGAATTGTAGTAGACAGCCACTAATTGATGAATAGTTCACAATAGAATGGATTGGATCGAATATAGTTAACACTCACTACATAGAGTATCATCTCACAGGGTGCAGTGAAATCAGTTCCATTGATGTTGGAGTGGCAGACGTGTCACTTTAAATTATTAATAGCACAGTTTTCACTTCGCTCTGAGGGAAGGTTCTACACTTATGGTCATAAAACACCATAAGGGCGGTGACTTGACTGGCATCCATAGTAGTATGACAACTTAGGTCAATGTGAGTGGAGTGTTGTTAGCTCACATTGTCGTGGCCTGGTGGTAACACCAAAGCCACGAACGCACAGGATCATAATCCGGTGTAGTTTCTCTTCCTTCCTGGGTGGAGAGTACGAGGCCCCCACTTATACCTACCGGGGCTATCAGCCTTATGAGAATAAATCTCCGAATAGTAGTTGGCGAAAGCTCGCCTGGGATCGATGCCGAGTTATCTGAGCGGATCGACCCCTTCTCCATTCTAGAAAAAACCTCATGAAAAAGAAAAAATATAAGACAGACTAGTATGCTTAGCATGAAATAGCATGCAATGTCCCCAGAAAAACGAACCAATTGATTTTTTGTAGGCATCCCTCTTTCCTATGTCCTTCCCCCCTTAGCCCTTTCACTAGTGATTACTCCCGATCCGAAGCACCCCTTTTCCATTCATATCATATTGGATTCCCTTCTATTAGACAGACTAGACGATAAAAGTAAAGTCATCCCTGTGGTGGTAAAGTATCGTGTGGTTCTAGGAAAAAGCTAGAGTTTTAGCTTCCAGGTTTCATATTGGAACTTATGTTTATACTATCTGGTTGATAAGAGCTTTTCTTATGTCGTTTAGCAAAACAAGAATGGAACCTCATCCAGATAAAATTCCCCCTTACTAAAGGGGGAAAAGCGGGTCCCCCGGGACTAAAGCTGTCCCCCTTAGTAGCTTCCTTTATTTTGTGGGAGTGTAACAAAGCTTTTCCCGTTTAGTAGGGCCAAAATGCTATGCGGTCATAGCTCTTCTTCAAGCTATAACGGGTGTGCCTTGAGCGAGCCAATTCCTTTCTAAAGAAAATTTCATATTATCCTCCAAAATAGGACAAATCTGGATGAAATATGTCTTGATCAAGGCCAAGGACAATGAAGCAGCAATAAAAGGAAGGGCTTCATGTCGAGAAAGCTAATCCCAGTAGTGGGTGATGCCAGAAAGGCCAACATGGGCATCAAGGCTGATGTGGCCCAAGGATCGAGTAGTCCGGTCGATTAAAAAAAAATATATATACATCTTGCTCTTTTTCTTCTTTCTCTCACATGGCTTCTTTCATGTTTCTCTTGCACAGTACGTTGGAGACTGAGGCAAAAGCCTGGTGAGGATCGATCACATCTCACCGATGGAGATGGTGAATTGGTCAAGAAAGCGAGGGCCCGGAGCTGCATTGGGGAATATTGGGTGATGTAATGGGTCGGTGTACAATAATCAGTTGTGTTAATTTGCTGTACCTACCTCATTTCACACGATAATTAGCGTTAATCTATACCAGTGTAAATTTTATGTTTCTTCACTGATCGATGGAGCTCGTACGGGCGATGAAGGGAGAAGATGGGAAAAAGGCGTGAGCCAACCTCCGAGGGCGCCGGTCTAACAGCCCGCCCACGCGGTTAACATCGCATGATGCCCTCTTACAGTTTTCGGCGGATTCCTGACTCACACGTCTGCACCGATGAATGATTACTCGATCAGGTTTATTATAGGACACTGAGATTCTTTGACGTATTGTCAGTTAGGGCAATATGCATCAATTTTTTTAAATAATGGGACAATGCACATAGATGTTGCTCAATATATCTTATCTTAGAATACGTATTTTCATAGAGAGATTTTGCATGCAAGGCAAAGTTGTTACGGGCATAGCCAGCAAAGTGTTAGCTAGTAACAATATGACTTAACAGTGAGCCTACTCTTGCATATCTCACTTGCACATTTAGTAAACTATTTTCATTGAGGTAGTAAATATGTACTAGAACTTTATCCTCGTAAATAATGAGTTGCATTTGGCTGGTTGGTATGTGGACAAAAGTAAAACATTATGCAAACTCAACATCTTGCACTCAAAGACACTACTAACACCTGCACCTAAACATCAACCAACTCGTGGGGACTCGAATACAATACACTGGTCACTGGTTCAACCTTAGTTATTCCTTCCTTTTTGCATAGTTATATATGCAGCTAGCTACTCTCTCATGTCTCCCTTGGTAGGCAAGTAGTGGTGGTACATACAAGGAACCAAATGGTTGCAATGTATCTCTGTGGCCTGTGGGTGGGTACATACATGGCCAATGTCACGTCACCTTTCACGCCTCGCCCAGTGTCCTTTTTCCACCGTTCACTTAGAAAAGCCCTAGCTGTGTAGTAGTACTGCTTCCCGCTGTTCATCCCATGTCTCAGTCACTTCACATCTCTTCTTTTTAGGCCAAACACCACCCCCACCAGCCCCTGCGCTCCCCCTAAAAATAGAAGCAGCAGCATGCAATTCCCCACACATTCAAACAGAGCATGAAGCTGGTGCTCTCCCTGAAGATCCCCAACCACCAGATGATGGGCCTATGAGTGAGCCATCAGCAGCAAACTATTGCTACCACCACAGCTGAGAGTAAGAAGAAGCAAAACATCAGGTGATAGATCAACCTGCATGCAGCTATATACCAGACTATTCCTCCAATATGCTTAATCCTTAACACTATATATTCTGCTTATGTGATCATCGCTTCTCTGACCTCCATGGATCTTGTGCAGACTCAAGAAAGCCAGCCTCCAATAATTCTCACACCTGTGAGAACCAAGCTCAGCCGCCAACTCCACCCAAGGTAACTAGTTTTGTTCTTTTCATTGCACACGGACATATATATCTGTTCTAGTCATCTCAAAACATCTGCATCCACTTCAAACATATGGGCACCAACGTAACTCCCAAACAGATACCTCCAATCCCAACTTGTGCTACAATGCTCGATCATGTGCACACAATACAAGCAAGTCATCATTGAACTCATCATGCTTACGAGAATATGGCGTATATATTCCTCTATACTTAGGCCCCATTTGGAATACTGGATTCTTTCTCCACTCCTGCGCTTTTTCTGTAAAATTGAACTGTTTTCTGTGAAATTCATACAAGATTTCTGTAAAATTCCTGCGTTCCAAACAGGCGTTTAGTATTTTATTGATTTGCAACTGGTCATTTCTTTGAGCGAACAACAGTGGGGGAGAGCCCCACTGGATTTAACTAAAGAGGAAATTGTTTCAGCTCACAGCCACACTGATTTCTTTTATCCCCCCTCCTCCTTAGCTAGCTAGCTGATCCATGGACATGTCGCCGAGCCCCGACAGCCCCTCGTCGGGAGGGGGCAACGGCGGCGGCATCGGGTCGAGCAGCGGAGGCGCGTCGCCGTCCGTTGGTTCGATGACGCCGCAGTCGCCGAGCCGGTACGAGGCGCAGAAGCGGCGGGACTGGAACACGTTCGGGCACTACCTGCTCAACCACCGGCCGCCACTGAGCCTGGCGCAGTGCAGCGGCGCCCACGTCCTCGAGTTCCTCCGCTACCTGGACCAGTTCGGCAAGACGAAGGTGCACGGCCCGGCGTGCCCCTTCTACGGCCACCCGAACCCGCCGGCGCCGCCTGCTGAGCTGATCGATCGACCGACGGATCGTACGACGTACGTCGTCCTACTACCACCCGCTCTCCTGTTTGGCCGGTATGCCAGATTGAGCTTGAGCATATATATTTTATGTATCATTCGCGTATGCATGCATGCATGTGCATGGCAGTGGCTTCATGCTGCTGATCCGTGCACTCTATGTGACCGGCTGCTGCTACGTCTACTGCATTAATTGCTTGTTGTGTTTGGATTGGCTTTAGCTATCTGGTGTTGTCAAATCTATCTATTTGCTTTGTGTAGGAGTGATGAGCAAGTGTTTGATGTACTTTGAACTGATGAGTATGTGTCCTTTATTATTTGAGGTCTAGAGCTAGGGACAGGGAGATACATATATGGAGATCTCTCTTGCTGTTTGTGGAAGATTTAAAAGCCTCTGTCTCTGTGTGTGTGCATCTATATACGTACGCATGCATGTGTCAATTCGATTCTGGCCACACCAGCATCTCTTGTGTTTGCTTCCTGTTTCGGTTCCTTTTTATGGTACTGGGATGCAGTGCTTGCTTGCTTGCATGTGTGGGTGAGACCGGGCGAGAGATCGATCGATGTGAATGGTGCATGCCCAGTTGCCTGCCTGCACGGCGAGAGCGTGGCACAGTGCCACGCACCAAATAATAGGAGCCAGGATCGGACAAGCATGTACTATTGATGCTCTTGGTGTGGCTTTGCATTGGGTGTGTATTCTGGACGAGTACGTACTGGATGCATGTGTCGATTGGAGCTATTCTTTGCTGTCCTTTATTTGTTTTACGATCGATCTTTTCCCATGGGTACCTGAATAGTCTCGTCCCGTCGTGGGGGGCTGGCTCTCTGCTATCAGAGATGTTCATGTGGTACTTGATGAGCATAGGAAAAAAAACCGGTCATACTACTACTTCCTTGCCATAGGTTCCGTTCCCCTGGTGATCTAGTACGCTAAAGTTCTTGCATTGGTTGCTATTGACCATACTCTGAGATCATTGTTGTACACATGAAGCTATTGCATCTGGGAGACAAATATTCCACAGTAGAGTTCTGATACAACACCTTCGAATTAGAACCGAATAAAAATGAAATGAAATTTATGGATTATAGTTAGACATTGTTTATGACTATGGATTTACATGTGTACGAAACATTGTTACCAGGAAAAGTATTTCCAACACATAAGTTAATATATTGCGTAGTATGGCATTTATATATGTTTTTCCCAGTATTGTCTTTTGGTGGTATAAAGGGAAGTTATATAGTGTATGTTTTCTTGTACGGAAGACTTTACTTAGCATTAAGTGGACTTGAGTTTGCAATTATGAAGCAAGCACGGATGAGAGGGAATCGTGCACTTCAAGCGGCTATGGGATCTCAGTCTATTGTGCAGCTAGGTCTTTTGATGGCCTTGCCAATGTTTATGGAGATTGGACTAGAAAGAGGTTTCAGAAGCGCCCTGGGGGATTTCATAATCATGCAGCTTCAGCTCTGTTCAGTGTTCTTAACTTTATCCCTTTCACATTATTTTATTTTATTTTGGCCGCACAATTCTCCATGGTGGTATATAGAGCAACTGGCAGAGGTTTTGTTGTTCGCCATGTAAGGTTTGCTGAGAATTAAAGAATGTACTCCAGAAGCCATTTTGTGAAAGGACTTGAGCTGATGTTACTGCTAGTAGTCTATCAGTTGTATGGTGATGTTGCTACGGATTCGACTGCCTATATACTTCAGACATCATCAATGTGGTTCTTGGTTATCACTTGGCTATTCGCTCCATTCCTCTTCAATCCATCAGGATTTGAGTGGCAGAAAATAGTAGATGACTGGACCAAGTGGATTAGCAGTCGAGGTGGCATCGGGGTTCCTGCTAACAAAGCTTGGGAATCCTGGTGGGACGACGGCGGGAGGGGCACGGTGCAGAGGAGAGAGCGCTGCGCCCTTTGGTTTCAGAGTTCAAAAGATAGCTCCTGTTCTTGGGAAGCCGGAAGTAAGCAAGCAGGGAAGTAGGAAGGCACTGGTACGGAAAGCAGGAAACAGGACAACTGCCCAAAGAGAAGCTGCATGCCCAAGCGTTACCTGCGGCCTGGGTTTGGCTTTCCAACTGTCCATAAGAAGCGACCCGCTTTTTCATCGGTTCCGGGGGAAGACAAAAGATCTTGCGCGACCGGTCCGCCAGAAAAACTCAAAAGAGAAAGAAGTCTCGTTAATCTCTTCATGCTCGTTCCAAGTTCGAAGTACCGTTTGGTTTGGCCAAAGAAAAAGCCGCTTCCTGACACGATTGCCTCTTTATATAGATAGATATAGGATCCATGGGGTTATTACTTAGAAGTCTATTTTGTACAAGATCCCCTCCTATCTGATAGAAAAGGGTCCCATGATCCCGAGCCGGTCTTATCTTGGCTCGCAAACCCCAAGTTTGTCTATGAAGAGCTAATCTAATTGTATTAGTTTCTATAATGGATTTCTTATGTGGAATACTAATGGATAGGGCCTCGTTGCTAAGTGCTACAAGATCTAGTGCACTGGAACTCGTGGTTATGGACCCGAATCCTTTAGTATGGAACATTGTCTTTTCCAAGTAAAAACCCCTAGTATATGAAAGAATGAAAAGGTGCTTTCGTTCTTGTGGAATAAGAAGCCCTCGTACCTTAACGAAAGGAAAATAGGAATTTATCGTTAGGTATTTGACCAAATAGGATCGTCCAGTTCCTATAGAACCTATCACTAAAATACCCGATAGGGCTAAGCGGAACGAAAAGGGTTTTCCATGAGATGGTAAATGAAAACGATTAGCCCCATGAGATGGTAAATGAAAACGATTAGCCCCACACGAGGGAATAAGTGATTGTCTGATAATGAGCAAGGAATATACGTCTTTCTGCTAAAGAGGATCTATTAAACTCATAATTCATTAGATCCTTGTTAGCAATGTCGACTAGGTATCATAAGTAAATGGATCCCGGTTGTTCAATCCTTTGATAACCAAGGTCATTCTTTGCTAAAGAGAAATGATCACTATGGGTCAGACTCAATAGAATTGGATCCATTCAAAATAGCGAGAATTAGGATTCTTGATCCCTCTCAATCTCTCTTTCAATTCGAGGATCCGGAGAGGTGTTTTCATAGTCATCTCCGAATATTTGCCATCTCCGAATATTTTCGATTTCATTTTTCTATGATATGTCTTTCTATATGAAAATTGGTTATTTACGATGTACGATGATCCCTGTTAAGCATCCATGGCTGAATGGTTAAAGCGCCCAACTCATAATTGGTAAATTTGCGGGTTCAATTCCTGCTGGATGCACGCGAACGGGAACGTTCCATAAGTCTATTGGAACTGGCTCTCTATCCATGGAATCTCATCCATCATCCATACATAACGAATTGGTATGGTATATTCATACCATAACATAAGAACAATAAGAACTCGAATTCTTATCGATACTGGAACTCAGAGCATAGGAGGGAAAGTCGATTTATGGATGGAATCAAATACGCAGTATTTACAGAAAAGAGTCTTCGTTTATTGGGAAAGAATCAATATACTTTTAATGTCGAATCGGGATTCACTAAGACAGAAATAAAGCATTGGGTCGAACTCTTCTTTGGTGTTAAGGTAGTAGCTGTGAATAGCCATCGACTACCCGGAAAGGGTAGAAGAATGGGACCTATTCTGGGACATACAATGCATTACAGACGTATGATCATTACCCTTCAAC
>Ga0157368_1001128_pt1 | contig 11571 bp, 4 predicted proteins | sample AttbisABBM3_FD_113146 | JGI IMG/M metagenome (GOLD analysis project Ga0157368, IMG submission 113146) | Fungus gardens microbial communities from leaf cutter ant in Botucatu, State of São Paulo, Brazil - Atta bisphaerica ABBM3 | ecosystem: Host-associated > Fungi > Mycelium > Unclassified ...
CTTCAAGTCAAACCTTACAACTAATGATACTGACTGATACAAACTGATACTTACTTCACTAGTCTTTTCCAGGCTGCTGGAACTCTCTAAAACCTATCTAAAAGTAAAAGTTTGATACTAATAATACAAACTTGAGAAATAGCAATTAAACTGCTTGCAAGTGGGAATTATTAAATAGAAGTTCTCTTTATCTCTCTTCTACTTGTAGCTTATATATTAGTTTAAAATTTAGAAAATGGAAATAGAGAATAGAGACTAAAATAATAAAAAAAGCTTCTGAAGTCTTAGGAGTATATAGTCCTCTCTCTACTTGCAACTCAATCTTGGCCTAATATTTTTTTCCTACTCACAAGTACTAATTCTCTTCCTTTTCAATTGTTTTTACTAGCTGTTACTTACAAGTCCATTCCTAGATTATTCTGTTTCTGATTGCTTATGTTCATACCTTGTCTTGTATTCTAGAAACCTGTATAAATCTTGGTTATACTTGAAAACATCTGTTCTTCATAGTTAGTTGTTTATAAGCTCTATAACATTGCCTATTCTCAAAGATTTTACACATGAGATCTAGTTTGCTTAGTAGCTACCATATTGTCTCTCAAGTAGATACTAACTTGAGAGAGCCTGAGATATCATCTAGGAGTATAAAGTCTTTTTACTAATGTCTTTAAAGAAATCTTAAATGCTCAAAAATCTTGAAAGAGTATCATATACATATACTATTTGACATCCACATCTTTTTTATCCTCTTCTGGTATATATCACACTCTATTTCAATCATCCATCAAAATGAGGACTAAACCCTGTATTCCTCATCAATCCCATTGTCAGAATTGAAGATAGTAGACTTGATTTCTTTTCTTTTCTTTTACTTTTCTATTTTTTATTTATCTTATTTGAAACTTAGAGTTGGTGTTAGTATAATGTCACACATATGTCACATGTCACAGAAGAACATAGAAGGTTCTGGAATAATAATATCATATTACATATTAATGGCATGTAATATTAGGTTTAGTATAGTATAGACTATCAGTCTAGAATATATAAGATAAACACTTTGTATCTGGAACTCTATTGAGTTCTCTTGTACTAACCTAATATAAGGTTTCTTAACTTTGAGTCTTGAATTGTAATATCTATAGAGTTTCAAATAACAACTCCCACAGTATCTATATATAATTTTTTAGTCTGATGATTAACTTGGACTTATACTACACTTATCTTAATTTTTTCTTCTAAGCTTCTATTATCTAAAATTATAACTATATAACAAATAGGCTAGGTGTAACATTATTCATTAAAGCCAAGATTGATTATCTATTTAGTACCACTTCTAGTTCTCTCTATTTCTTTATATTGCTAAGTCTATTCTTTCATTCTATCTTCTATGCTATATTTGTGAATATTCTCAGTGTGTGAATCATCTTTAACAAAAAGTATGTTCTTTCACAAAAAAGCATTTTCTAGTATAATACTATGGAGGTGAAAACTTTGCAGTAAAATACTACTGGGTAAATTTTACTATTTTTATCTATGATACAAAAATTGCAGCCAGTATATAGTTAGAGGTGTTTGTTTACATAGTAAGTTAAGTAATTAGGAATCTAGTATATAAAAATAAGTGTGAATATAAATGATTTTTTCAGTGAGTTGAAAGTATCATAGTAAAAATTATCAAACTTTCAAGGAATATTCTTTCAGATGAGATAGGTCAGCAAAATAACAATATATAAATAATTGAAGATGAATTAATAGTAAAAATTTTACAAAACCTAAAAATAACTAAATTTTCTTAACTTTCTTCAGTTCTGGCCAATCATGAATGATCTTAACTTTGTTGTTTAACATAGTAAGTTTGGAAGAAAAAAGAATATATTCTAGATACTCTATTAACTTAGAATAAAACTTGTACTTCTTTACTTTAGTATAAAGCTATTTAAGCACTTTCTTAATATTCCAGTGATATACAACATGTTATCAAAGTAAATGAGTATACCATCAAGATAAATTACAAATCATTATAACAAACATCCAAAAGATCAAAAAAATATCATTTATGAATTGCTGAAAGACTATAGAGACATTAGTAAGACTGAATAGCATTGAATAGTATTATAAACCATTCAAAGAATTTAAAATGAGTTCTAAAAGTAGTCTGCCATTTATTCCTATTAGATATGTAGACTAGGTAGTATATATAGTAAAGATCTATTTTAGTAATATGGTTAAGACTGTGGAAGTTGATATAGAAATATAATTTATCTTTCTTCTTAACAAAGAGAACTAGAGCACTATAAAAGAAAAAGATTGGTCAAATGAATTCTGTATTCAGGTTTTCCTCAATGAATTTCTTTAAAGCCTCCTGTGTAGATGCTAAAAGAGAGTAAATAGTGCTAACTGAGAATTATGTATCTTCTTTTAGATTGGTTTTGAGATTATAAGAATAATGGGGAGTGAGAACTTTAGTTTTGGATTTACTGAAGATGTTGGCAAATTTGTAGTACTTAGGAGGGCTATGGAGAGGTTGGAAGCAAACTTTACAAGATACAAAGAGTTTGCCTAAACACTAGAAGAGTGAAGATAAATTTGAAAGTTGCTAAAATCTAGAAGTTTTAATGTGTGAAGAAAAGCCACAGTACCAGTAAATACAGAGAATATCAAGAGTTGACAAAGTTGCCAATAATATGTTGGTTGCAACATATAGTGGAACTTGATTTTTCTACAAAGATAGACAGAAATTTAGTAACTTATTTATCTAGTCAATCAATGGATTTTTCTGGGTAAGCCAGTTGTATACAAGGACCAAAAAGCAGAAAAAATTGAGTAGAGTAGTATTCAAGTCCAAATTCATACATTCACTAGAAGGAAATACCGCAGACATAGCAATAACTTCAGAAATAGTACTGTCTCATGAGCTATCAAATAAGTAGAGTTCAACCAGTGGGATTGAAGAAGTCTTCAAGATGTAAGCATCTATGAACTTTGAATCTACAAAGTAGTAAGTAGACCTAAAGTTGACAAGAGTATAAAATGTTTTATTAAGATAGTCTTAACAAAGGACTAAAGAAGAGAAAATAGATACAAAAAGAGAATGAGAATTTGAAAGAGCAGATATATTGAGTTTGACAGAACTCATTGCTACACAAAGAAGTTCAATATGACCATCAGTCTGTGTAAGGTCCTGAGGATCACTCTTTATTTTTCTGAGAGCTTCTAAAAAGTTGTAGCTATAGAAGTAGTAGTAGCTACTTGAGCACTATGATTTTTTGGAAAGACTAAGGTTTGTTTCTTAGAATAGAAGTCCAACTTGTGGTCTTCTACTCTACAATAGAAGTCCAACTTGTGGTCTTCTACTCTACAATAGAAGCAAAGTTTGTTATCAAGTCTCTTTTTGCTTATCACTGGTTAACTTGCTATTGTTGGTCAGTTATAATAAGAGATTTCCTCATAGGGAACTCAATTACTTCTTGAAGAAAGAAAACAACAAATTTGAGAGATTCAAGAAAAAAGATTTAACAAACAAAGCTGTTATGGTTGTTAAAACCAATTTTGAAGACTGTAGAGTTTGTAGTGGAGAAAACATTATCTTACTTCTTAAAATAAGGTTTAAGGGCTACTTTTTTTTGCTTGTTATACATAATTGTGCTTATACTTGTATTTTCAGTAACAATAATTAATGATATTTTCTGTTGATGAGACCTTAATAATAGTAGTGATACAACACACTATTTTTTTATTTAAGTTAGGAGGTATAGTATATAAAATTCATGTTGTAAGTGTATATTTTGTTACTAAGCTTTATATGGAAATTATCCAGCATGTTATTGGCTTCATCTATATAGTCTGAAAGACTAGAGTACTGGCAGAGTTCATTAACAAAGTGATTCCAATCAGAAAGCTAGTCTTAAAAGATATACTAATTTTTCTGATTAAGACCCATCTCAAACTAGTCTTGGACAACTCTAGAAAAATAAGTCATTACAATGTTGATCTTTGCAATATCCATATCAAATTGTATAGGATTTGTGCAAAAATATAAGCAACATTGAAATAAAAAATTATTGAGCTTGTCAAGCTTAGTATTTCTAAAGTTATTGAGGATGCAAGCTTTATTTCTTCTTGAATTAGTAGTTAGGCTAGAAGTTTGATTATTATTATTAAGGTTATTAGCAATCTAACTGAGGATGTCAGCCAATTATTCATTGGTATTTTAGCTACACTATGATTCTAACTAGAAGCTAGAAGATAAAGATTAAGAAATTTGGAGTTTTATAGGTCTAGAAGTATCCTCTCAGTTAGAATCATTGTCTATGAAAATAATACTTGGTTCTGTAACAGGTAAAACTGTCTATGTACTCTGAATGATACAAGTAGGAGAAACATCTCTATTAATAGAGTTATTTTGAGTACTATGAAGTATTTAGAGAAAAAGCTCTAGTAAGATATTTGCTGAGATAATAAACAGTGTTGAAAGATATGTATCTTGAGAGGTAGGACAGAGTTTGATCTAGAATGAGTTAAAGAGTTATGTTGGTATTACAACCTTAAACTTGGCTTAGATTACAACTTAGGCAAAGACTTGAGTAAGAATGAGAAGAATGATCAATTAGTAAAATGTAAGGATACAGAATAGTATCTATAGCTATATATATTTAATAACCATGAAAAATACATAAAGCATCCTTGAGAAAATGATAAGGAAAGAAATGAGGAAACTTTTACTACTACTACATGAGATACTGACTGATCATATATAAGAATAAGATCAGATGCAGTTAGATATAAGTCAAAAGTGAAACAGATTCTAGCACATGTTTTTTATAAGACAAACATCTGTATAACATGAAGTATAGATTATGGTAATCATAACAGTTGGAAGAATACTATTATAAAAGATTATCAAACAAATAAGAATAAGCAAAAGTAGATAGAATTGCAATGAATGCAACAACAGACTAGAGAGTCTAATAATACTGTCAGACATAGTTTATACTTGAAAGTGAAAGTCTTGAAAGTGAAAGTCTGCAAGGTTGTATAGAATTTGTATCAAGTATGAAAACTTATATAAGAAGAAAAAAGTTGCAGGCTTTGTAAACAACCTTAGCTTTAGCTTATATACTCTACCATCTGCTTGCCATATGGTCACAACTTCAAAGGGATGAAATGAAATTCAAGAGAGTAAGTTTTAACAAGACAAGTATGTTACTATAAATACTGGAGTTTAGTGTTAATAACATTCAATTATTAGACTAAAGATTACAGTATATTTACTAGTCTTTAAATACTAAGAAATAATAAAGAAGTATCACTTTATAGTATAGCTTCAAGTAATTTCAGTGGCTATACTGAGCAGATGTTTCAGTAGTAAAATATTGATAGGGATTTAATGTCAGAATTAAAAATAATGGACTTAGTTTATTTTATTTTCTCTTTTCATTTTCATTTATTTTTTTATTTTTTTTTTGGTTGATTAAAGACAAAGAAGACAAAATGTGACATCATCACAGGTCACATGTCATGGTCACATGCTCATGTGACATGATGGAACAATATAGAAAGTTCTAGAGAAGATGATGTCATATGGTATAGTTAACATATATCAACTTTAAGGCAAACACATGATCATTAGGGTAGGGCTAAAGGAGTATAGCATGGACTATCAATAGTTTGTATATAAGGTAGACATCTTGTACTTAGGAACTCTATCAAGTTCTCTTATGTTACTTAATACAAGAGTGTCTTTTGCTTAACACTAAGCCTAAGCCATAATATTTAAGTTAGAAAAAAGTAACTCTGCTATGGAAGACTAAGTACTTATAAAGTTTGAATAGGAGGATAATATCACATTCTAATCTAGTCACATCTGTTCTAACCTACAAATAATGCTTCTTAACTCATTTGCACTTCCAAACCTCTTCTGGTATAAATTATCCACTTTATTTTATCTTAGATATTCTTGTTGGACTTTTTGGCAACTTCATAAATCTCTACTCTAATATTTAAGATCCATTCAGAACTAGGGTAACTCACTTATAGTCTTTATTTTTAAATAACTACTCTAGATAGAATACTTAGTATATAAGCTAGTAGTTATATTGTAAAGCTTATTCTAAAAACAACCAAAACTGACATTGTCTTCTAGTATTAATGACAACATATCTTATCACTTTTAGTGGACTTCTTCTTTACAGATCTCCCTAAGTTAGTTTTCCAAAATATATGACCCATATAACTTATAAAGGTATAGCACATAAGCTCAAACTAAAAGTTATTTTGATATCTGTGTTCTATATATCTAAATGACACATACTTAACAATCTGACTTCTAGAAGCTTACTAACAGGTCTCAGATAATAAGATATTAATTGTGTTTAATAGATAATACTACTGTAGAAGATAGGTTATGTGCAGAGTCTTGTAGAGTAATAACACTACCATGGAAGATAGGTTATTAATAGGGTTGGACTTAGTATATGACACATATTGTTATAACTTAAAAACCTTAGAGTGGATTAAAGAAAAAGAATCTTATATTGGATAATATAAGAGAACTTGATGGAGTTTCTAATACAAAATATCTATCTTATATACTATACTAGATGGTCCATACTACTACTGTATCTAGCCTATCCTAAAGACCATGTACAAACTATAGAGTCAACATGTGTTAATATGTTGTATAATATCTATTACAACTTAAAGACCTTAGAGTTGAACTATAAGAGAAATCTTGTATTAGGATTAACACAAGAAAACTTAATAGAGAACTCTGTACAAGATTGTCTACCTTATATACTAAACTACCATAGTTCATACTACTACTTCTCTAGCCTACCTTAAATGTCTATATGTTTTGTACATATTATATAATGTCATCTTTCTAGAACCTTCTATCTTGTTCCATGTGACTATGTGACCATTACTGTGACTATGTCATCTGATGTGATAGATGTGTGACAGTGTGATCCTGACATTACTCTAACCCTAATCCTAGATCCAAATAAAGAACATAACAGAAAAAAGAAAAAAAGAAAAGGAAAAGAGAATTAAATAAAGAAACTAGTGTTCAAACTTCATATGTCTGACAATATCATTGTTCCAGAAGCTTCTACCATATTCTATTATAACTATATGATGATATGATAATGTAACTATGATAGTATTGTAGTATGATATTTTGTGATAGTAACTTATAATATTATGTTAAACTCTAACTCTAGTTCAAAATTGAAAGTAAATTGAAAATAAAAATAAAAATAAAATAAAATCAATGAAGTTCACTCTTTGCAATTCTGACATATATGCTAATAATATTCTCTCTGAATTTCTTAACACATAGTTGGAAGCTAGTATTTAGCATTACTTAATTTTTATAGTATCTTAGTAGAACATTTACTTCTGCTTAACTCTTGTTAATGGTATATAAATCAGAATTGAAAAGAGTTAGTAGAGTACAAGATGGTAAATAAGATATTGCTAAGTATAAAAGATCTGATATAGCAAATAGAGAGAAAAAAGACTCAAGATATTGACTGAACAATTTTTGGCTCTATAAAATTGAGAAAATTATACTAGCAAATATAATAAAGTTAGAACTATCTAAATTAATAAAAATTTATTCTATAGTTAATATAAGCAGAATAGTTATATAAAAAAAACAAATAAAAGAGTAGAAAATACCATCTTATCTAGTGAAAATTAAGAGAGTAAAAGAATATGAGATAAAGAAAATTCTTGATAAAAAATGACTAAGAAAAAAACTAAAATACTTAGTATAGTAAAAAAATTATAGTATAAAAGAAAAGATTTGGAAGAGATTGTAAAATCTAAAAAAATATAAAAGAAATAGTAAAGGAATTCAAAAAAGAGTATGAAAAAGAATGTTAAGACTAAAGCTCAAGTAATAAAGCAAAAGAATAATCTTGTATAGTATTTATACAAGAGAACTTAATAAAGTTCTTAATACAAAGTATTTACTTATATACTAGGCTAATAGTCTGTATGAGACTATATCTAACCTACTCTAAAAAGCCATACATTATATATAAGATTAATATGTAATAAACATACTATATAATATTATTATTTCAAAACTCTTTATATTCTTCTATGTATTATATGATTATGTAACTGTAACATGTATGACTACACTATGATAGATATCATGCTTCTGTCATACTATATAATATCAAAGATAACCCTGGTCTTAAGTTTCTAATAAATAAAATAAGATAAAAAGATATTAAGTATCCATACTTAAGAAATAAAAGTTTAAAGAAGTTTGCAGAGTTTTGACAAGTATGAGAACTTATCAAAGTTTACAGGATTTTAAAAACAATTTTAGCTTCAAATTATGTATTATACCTCTTACTAGCTGTATGTTTTAGTGTACTTGAATACTAATATTTTACTTTTCTTTTTATCTATTTTTTTGATTTAATATTTCTTTTCATTGATTTTTCTTTCTTTTTCTTTTATTTAATAATGAAGAGGTATGATATGAGGTCATAGGCCTAAACTTAGCAAGAGTTAGTTAAAAAGGCTAAAAGAATAATGTCAGAACATATATATACAATATAGTGTTCTTATAAAAGACATAAGGTTAATGTATGGTGGAAGTATAAACTACATATGGACATTAGGGTAGGGCTATTGATTGGTAACACAGACTATGAGTACTTTGTATAAATAGTATAGAAATATATTAGAGGCTTCTTATTGAGTTTTCTTATAATCCCTACTTAATATCTGTTTTAAGATTTATTGCTTGTGTTACTATTGATCTTTTAAATAGAGAAGAAAATGTATATCATAGTACACTTGAACCTTTATATTTTATTTTGATTTTCTTTTATTTCTTAGATAATAAAGAGATATATGACTATGACCATATGATATGCTATATGATATTACATCATAAGTCTAGAACATAGAAAAATAATATCAAGATATATATTTATAATTCATTTATGTTATGATGTATATATGATATACTTATAGCTAACATATAAATATTAGGATAGGGCTATTTATCAATAGTACAAACTATGTATTTATAGTATAAATAGTATTAGAGTTATGAATAATAAACTCTATTTTATTCTCTTTTCTTTCTTATTTTATTTTTTCTTTTCTATTTTTATTTTATTTTGAACTTAGGATTAGGGTTTAGTGTGATGTCATATATAACTGTCATAAAATGTCACACATAAGTCACTGTCACACAATCATATGTTATAATAGAATATAGTAAAAAATCTTAGAAGAAAATGATATTATACAATGTATCTGACACATTAATCTTAAAGATAATGCATAGCTCTTTAGGGTAAATTAATAGTATTGTAGTATGAACCAGTAGCCTAGCATATATAAGATAGATAATTTTGTACTAAAAACTCCATTGAGTTCTCTTGTGATTATTTAATTTAAGGTTGTTTTTTCATCCTAACTTTAGAACTTAAGTCTTAACAAATAAAATAGCAATACATTGGAAACTTCTTGTTGAGTTTTCTTATGATTTTCACAAGACTTTTTACAATACAAGACTACTTAGTACACTATTAACCATCTTGGTTAGTAGTTACCACAATAGTAGAACTTGACTACTTTTAGAGACATTGCATTATACAATCTCCTTTCTTTTACTCTCTATTTATCCTCAGTATACAACTAACATGGTCAATTACTACAAACTTCATATAGCTGAACTCTAGACTTAAGGGGTAGGTAACAGCTACCAAAAAATTGTTATAGTATTGACTAGGCTCAGGCCAACATCTAGATATACTCATTGTTTAAGTGGATAGTGTTTAGTAATATACTTGTGGTTTTTGAGTAGTAGTACTGAAGTTTCATTATGATCTTTTCACACAGAGGAGTAATGTTATCCAGTAAGGAAGTGTTGAGATTAGAGATTTCCTTTTTAGGGATATTAGTATAATAGTTTGATTAGAAAAGTAGTCAGATAGTCAGTAAACAGTGTAAAGTCAGATAAGAAGAATACCAGCTAACACTTACAGAGAAATTCATTGGAATATTATTGAAGGTTGTCAGATGCTATGGCAATAAATATTTTTGATCAAGTAAATATAAAAGGATTGATTAGAGATGTAGGAGAGAAAGAAGTGATGTGACTGTTGAAGTAGGTAATAGAGAATGATTTAATAATATTAAAATTACAAAAATAATTGTAAGAAAAAGAGAAGAAAAAGGAACAAGATAGAGAGCAGGTGAGAAGGAATTACAAGAAGAGATAAGAGGAGGAAGAACAAAGAAAGAGACAGAAAGAGGAAAACAGAAAAAGAGATGAAGAAGAGTAGAGAAGAATCAAGAAAATAAGAATAAGAGAAAAAAGAAAAGCAGAGAAGGAGTGGAGACAACAGGAAGCATAGGAAAGAAGAAGAGAAAGGAACAGAGAGATAGCAATATAAAAGAGAAAATGTTTTGTTTGTAGGGATTTTGGGCATATTACCCATTATTGTAAAAATAGGAGAGAGATTGAGGAGAATAGAAGAGTAGAAGTTAGGGGACTAGAACATTGGCCCTCAAGTATTTGATTTGGAGTGTTAATGGGTAAAGTAATGAAGATAGATATTCTCAATAAAGAGAAAGAGAAAGAGAAAAAACTGTTGAGAGAAGTGACAGTTAAGATAGGATTGAAGCAGGAGGATAATGAAGATGGAATTACAGTAGAAGTATTGTTGAATAGTGGAGTGACAGGGTTGGTGATGAGCTTGGAGTTTGCAAGAAAGAACAAGTTTAAGAAAAAGAAGCTGGAGAGACTGATATATATGAGGAATGTAAATGGTATCTTTAATCATAAAGGACCAATTGAACATATGGTAGAGGTAAAATTGTTTTATAGAGGATACAAGGAGAAAACAAAGATAGATATAACAGGAGAACAGAAGTGGAGTATAGTATTAGGAATGGCATGGTTAGCATACTATAATCCAGAAATTGATTGGAAGATAGGAGAAGTAAAAATGACAAGATGCCCAGATGAATGTGGAGAGCAGTAGAAGATAAAGCAGACAAAGTCAGTATGGCAAAAGCAGAAAGAAAAGGAACAGAAGAAAGAAAAGGTATAAAGAAGAAAGGAGTTTAGAAAGCCAACAGTTAAAGAAATAAAGATAGTAGGAATAGTAGAGAAGAAGCAAGAAGTAGAAGAAGATTTAATAGAGATTAGAACAGTGGAAGAAATGGTTCCTAGAAGGTTCCATAAGTATTTAAAAGTGTTTGAGAAGAAAGAGTTAGGAGAAAGGATGCTGACAAGGAAGACATGAAATTATGTCATAGATCTCAGAGAAGGATTTGTGCCAAAAAAAGGAAGATATAGAGAGAGGAGGTTCAGAAGTTTCTGAAGGATCTGTTAAGAAAAGGGCATATTTGATCATTAAAGTCACCACAAATGTCACTAGTATTCTTTATGCTAAAGAAGAATGGAAAGAAGAGGATGGTACAGAACTATTGATATTTGAACAGTTAGATGATCAAGAACAATTATCTATTGCCACTGATATGAGATTTGATAGATAACATAGGAAAAATGAAAGTATTTACAAA
>Ga0157368_1001130_pt1 | contig 11568 bp, 8 predicted proteins | sample AttbisABBM3_FD_113146 | JGI IMG/M metagenome (GOLD analysis project Ga0157368, IMG submission 113146) | Fungus gardens microbial communities from leaf cutter ant in Botucatu, State of São Paulo, Brazil - Atta bisphaerica ABBM3 | ecosystem: Host-associated > Fungi > Mycelium > Unclassified ...
ATTATATAGAAATTAATATTTATAGAGATACAAATATATTAATATAATAGTATAATTGGTTATTTTTTAAAATTAGCCTAACATCTGCTATGATAGATGACAGTTCTACCAGATATGAGTTTTGATTATGTAATAGAAATAGCTTGTGCACAGACCATCACTATTTTGTATAAATACTTCTATATCTAAAAATTAGATCTTAGACTTAACAATATTAATTATTATTTATCAATTATCATCAATCATTATTCCTCATTATCATTGACATTTGTATTGATCTTCATCATCATTATCATCATTTCTAAACCTCTAAGAGTATACCTAAGGTTTAAATATTATAAACAAGTGAGTAGTTCATTTTGTGATATTACCTTTAAGGTTGTAGCCTAAAGTAAAGTAAAGCCATATGTCCAGAGCAGTACCTAAAGAATAGAAAAAGTTTAATATAAACTCTGAGCCTTTGTCAGAGATAATATAAAAAGGAATACCATGTTTTGAAAATACATGGAGGATAAGTTAGGTCTACAAATATAATAGTGTCATGTGTAGGGATAAAGATAGCTTACTTGGTGAGCTAGTTGATGATGATGAGAATAGTATTAAACCTAGAGAATAATGGAAGTTTCTCAATGAAATTTATAAAAATAGAATTCTATGGCCATTCAGGGATAGAGAGTTGTTTGAGAAATCTATAAGACTTGTAATGCTGTAGTTTGGATTACATACAGGTAACATAGAACTTGAAGAACTATTGTACATCAGTACAAAGACTAGACTAGGAATAACTATAGCAAATGAGTTCCAGTATTTTGTTCTGACAAAAGTGGCTAGCAAGAATATAATCATTATTGTACTAGAGAACATGTGTATAGAAATTGCTAGAGAGTAATACATAGATTTTGTCATTAAGGAGAAGAAAACTGTTGGGGCATTGTGTATCTGCAAAGATGTATTTTGTAGTAGTAGGATCACTAAATAAATTTTTTGATGCAATTTGTTGAGATCAACAACTGTAGCTACATAGAGGGAGAGAAAGAATAAGACTGTTACTTATATAGAAGCTGCAAGTTGTTCTTGAGTATTTGAAGTTATAAGAATTGACTATGGTATAACCATTATTTCTCTCTTTAGGATAGATATTCCATTATTTAGTAAAAGCATCTAGTTTAGTACTAAGATATCTAGGACAGAACTTGATGACAATATTGAACTGTAAGAAGTATTTGAACTATGTCAAGAGGATGTCAAGATAGGCAGAACTCACTTTAAGTAGATATCTGTAATCAGTTGCAATAGAAAGAGATTAGATCAAGTATGGAAACTTATCTGGGAAACAGATATGGAAATCTGTAAGGTTGGATAAAGTATCCAGATTGCAAATCAAGCTTGGAAACTTATCTGTGAAGTCAGTGACATGACCTCAGATAACAACCTTAGTCTCAATTTATATATTGTATCTACTACTTGTCACTTGGTTATAATTTTGGATAGTTAAGAATAAGTGAGAAGGAGATTCTTAGTCAGAGCCTTAGTTAGTTCTTTGTTAGAAGAGTAAGAGGTAATTCTTAGTCAATTTTCAGACTGGAGACTACAGAGTATCTACTGGGTCTTATATACTGAGTCTATAGTTAGAGCTGTGGCTAAGGAATAGTATTGTAGGGGATAACTAAGGAAACATTATGAAGACAGTTTCTAGGATATAGAATAATCAGGAGTCTAGATGATAGGTTACCAGAAGATAAAACATAAAAGGCTGATCCATGTACAAACAAGTATAGATGCAGAAGTATATCTGGATATGTTCAAGTTCTATTCAGAAGTTAGGAAGTGGAAGTCTCAGATATCTCAGATGTTAGTCTATGATAGACTACTATACTTGTCTCTAGATCAACACCTTGGTAGTAAAAATATATTCAAGATTTTTCTAATTTATAACAATATTGATGGGAATAGATAATGCTACCAAATTTTGAAAGCCTTAAAAATTGCCAGGAGTTCCTTGTTATATGTATTATAGTTTAACTCCACTGCAGTAGAGATACAGGAGTAAAAGACAACCAGGTGAACTTTATTATTTTTATTCAAAATAAAAAGGATCACAGTGAGAGTATAGTCAGAAGAATTGGTTTCCATGATGAGTTGAGTATTGGAGATCCAGTACATAATAATGGGTATAGAGATGAATATCTTTAGAAAGTTGAAAGTATTATAACAGAAGAAGTTAAACTTCCAAGAGATGCTATTCTAGGTGAGATGATTCAATGGAATAATGATGTCTAAATAGTTGAAGATAAACCAGTGATAAAAATTAACAAACCTAAGAAGAACTAGATGTTCTTGACTTTCTTGGGCCCTAGCAAATCTTGAATAATTTTTACTTTGTTATTAGACATGGTGAGATCAGAAGGAGAAATATATTCTAAATACTCTACTGACTCAGAGTGGAACTTGTATTTCTCTGCTTTGGCATAAAGACTAGTCTTACAGAGACATTTGAGTACTTTCTTGACATGTCAGTAATGTTTAGACATGTTATTAGAGTAGATGAGAACTTCAGCTTTAGCTTTACTGAAGATGTCAGCGAATTTGTGATGCTCAAAAGGAATATTAAAGAGGTTGAAAGCCTTTGCAAGCTGTATAAAGTTTACTTAAATATTCAAAAAGTAAAGACAATGTTGAAATTTGCTGGAGTCTAGAAGCTTTGATGCATATAAAAAGGCTATAACATTAATAATAGTAATGTTAAGTCACTTAGAGGTGAACATGGAGGTTTTAAGTACTAGTATGAGAACCATGGGATCTGATAATTGTAGAGAGTTATCAGGAGATAATGGAGATACCAATGGTGTATTGGCCATGATATGAGAGGGAGCAGGATTTTTCTGTAAAAATAGACAGAATTTTATCAAATTATTTATCTAGCCAATTAGTAGATTGTGCTGGGTAAGCCAGTTGTATGTAAGGACCAAAGAAGAGAAAGAATTAAGTAGAGTGAGATAGAAGTCTAGAACTATATAATTACTAGAAGAAAAAACTACAGGTAGAGTAGCAATTTTAGAGATAGTTCTATTTGATAAACCATCAAACAAGCAGAAGGCAACTGGCAGGGTTGCATATGTCTTTAAGTTGTGAGTATTCATAAATTTTGCATCTACAAAACAGTAAGTAGACCTAGAGTCAACTAGAGCTTGAAATGGAGTTTTATGAAGATGATCCTGACCAAGAGAAAAGTTAGAGAAACAAAAAGAGAGTAGAAATCAGAAAGAGTAGATGTATTGAGCTCAATGAAACTCATTGTTGCACAGAAAAGTTTAATATGGCCCTTAGTCCATGTGAAGTTCTGCAAGTTGCTCTCTATTTTTCTAAGGGTTTTTCAGAAGTAGTTGCTAAAGTATTATGGCCTTAAAGAGTGACTATGGTTTACTTCTTAGGATAAAAGTCCAACTTATAGTCTTCTATACTGCATTAGAGACACAGATTATTTTTGAGATACTTTTTGTGCTCATTGCTGGTTAACTTGCCATTGTTGGCCAGCTTGGAAAAAAGATTCACCTATAGAAAATTAGACTATTTCTTGAGTAGGAGACAAAGAGTTGGATGCTTTGAAAAGCAACAATTTGGCAGATAAGACTACTGGAGACTGATTTGCCTTGTTTTAGAGGTCTATGGTATTACCAGCAAAGAAAACCTTACTTTGTTTCTGAGAGTGAGACTCAAAAGTCTCTTTTTCTATCTACTTTGTATAATGGCACTCATAGTCATGCTCTTAGTAGCAGTGATCAATAATTATTGCTAGAACATATATATCCTAAAACAAAGTAGACTTGTCTTGTTTCTGGGTAGAGATAAAATCCTAGATTTAATTGAGAAGCCTCTAATAATAGCAGTAGCACAAAATACTATTCTTCTAACTTAATTGGAAAGCATAGTATATAAAATTCATATTATAGATGAATATTTTGTTGCTGGATTTCATATAGAGATTATTTAGCATGTTTGCTACTTCACTGACAGAATTCAAGAAACCAAAATACCATTGTAGTTTGTCAACAAATAGGTTCCAATTTGAGAGTTAGTTTTGAAGAATGCTCTGGTTCTCTTGGTTGAGGCCTATCTCAAACTAGTCCTAGACAACTTTAGAATAATATGTTATTACAAAATTAATCTTTGTAATATCTGTATCAAATTATACAAAAGTATAAATGATATTGAAATAGGAAATTGTTAAGCTTGTCAGGCTTAGTGTTATTAAAAGTATCAGAAATATAAGCTTTAGTTCTCCTAGGATTAGTATTAGGACTAGAGATTTAATTAGTATTAAGAGAATTAGCAATATGACTGAAAATATCAGCCAATTGTTTATTAGTTAAATTATCACTGCAATGTGGTTTTGACTATGAGTGAGTATGTTATATGCCAAGTCCATCCATCCCAAAGACATATCCACATAGTAGTGATGTAACCATCTCCTAGTCTTTTAAGTATTTGATCTTTATGGTAGAGTTCTTCTATCTAGTTTTTTTCAGTGTTTCAATACTGAAATCTCTAATTGGGGCTGTATACTAAAACTTCCAAGCATCTTTTAAAATTTCAATACAGCTCTTAATTTATGCAAAGTTCTAGAAGTTGCTCTTTATTTTTCAAAAAACTTCTTAGAAGTTGTAGTAGCAGAAGTACTAGCTGCTTGAGTACTATAGCCTTTGAAAGTAACTAGAGCTTGCTTCTTAGAACAAAAGTCTAGCTTATAGCCCTAGTCCTATAATAAAAACAAAGGTTGTTATCAATCCTCTTCTTACATTTATTACTAATTAACTCACTATTGTTGGCCAGCTTTGATACAAGATCACCCTGCAGAGAACTCAACTACTTCTTAGGATTAGAAAACAATGAATTTAAGAATTTAGAGGATAATTGTTAGAGTGGTAAATAATAAACTTGAATTTTTTTATTTTAGTTTTTATTTTTATTTTTTGTATTTTGAACTTAGATAATAGATATAGCATGACACAAAAGGTTACAGCAATATATTGTTTATACTATGTGTAATACTTTGAACAACTACCCAAATGTATTAAATCATAAAATTGAACTCTAAAAAACCTAAACCATACAACTTTGACATTCTATCTACAGCAAATTGCTCTATTCCTTCAATCCCTCCTATTAGGTCTTCAAGAGAGACTGTATCCAATGCATTCATATCCAATATAAACTATGCTGAGCAAGTTGCTCTGATGGCAAACAAGCTATTGACCAGTCATATCAATAGCAGAGCACTGCAAGAGTCTGCCATGCTCTCAACCCCCCAGAACCTCCTGCTGTCACTCAAATAGTAGAAGAAAACATGTCTGTGTCTCAAGACTAAGACATGGATGATACTATTACTAAACCTACTTTGAAATTTTTGGCAATGCTATACTAAGAAAATCAACCCACAAACAGTCTTTTTACCCCAATTTCCTTATTCAGGGTTAATTAATATCTCAACAGTGATATATAAAACATCACCTGTTCTCTTTTTAGGATAGTGGTATTCATTAAGCAATGCCTCCTAGGTGACAAAACTGTAAAGGACATTCTTGTGATTTCCAAATTTGGTACTACAGCATGGCACCTTGTTAGCATGATTTATAAGTCTGAATGAGATAAACTCACTGCAGACAACAAGAATAGGTCTTTCCAACAATGTGTGTTAGCTTAGTTTGTCAGGAAACCAACATCACTTCCAACCACTCCTAATGGCAAATCTGCCAAAGTATCAAACTTCTCTCTCTCCATTTCTCCTAGACTAAGTAAATAAAACTTGGCCAAGTCAAAATACATCTCAAAGTCCAATACCAACAAGAAATCTTATATACAGACTTCAAAATCAAATGTTGAAGACATTATCCACATCAAGGACACATTTCCTAACTTACCTACAAAGAAAGTTGTTGAAATTAATAACATTGTCAACAAAACAAGTTTAGTCAAACAAAGAATTAACATGACCACAAAAAAATCATCATCTCAATGAGCAAGAATAATGCTGAAGTCATCAGCAACCATGCTAACTACCATATTATCAACATCAACAGATGTCTTAAAAAAGCCAAATCTAATACTGTAGCCAACTTTATCTATTTGGAAAACTATGGTATCATCATAACCACTAGCCAAGCTACTTCTGCTCAAGATATGAGTGTTATTGAAAATGTCTCAAAAAAACTGAAAATATTGATTCAGATCTCATTGAAAGCCCTTGCCTCCTTAAATATAAATCTTACTTGAAAATTCTAGGTCTTTCTTATATTTTGAAAAACACTAATCTTTCCATTACTTCTGAAATAGTTGAAGAAGTAATCAAAGAAACTCATATCTTTAATAACACTGTTCTTACATCTAAGCCTCAAATTATCAAGACATTCTCCAAATATAACTCAGCTATAGTCTGGGTTGACATCTGAGACTTACAAAATAGGTTCAAAGTGAAATTTATTATCAATTGTCACTTCAACATATGACATTACATTACCACTATACAAGGCACAAATATGAACCCTAGAATCTCTCAGTGTAAAAACTGTTAGAAGTGGGATCACTCAACATTAGCATGCTGAGCACATGGGTCTAGGTGCATAAAATATAATGGACCTCATAACTACAAACACTACAGGGAGAAGGCATGGTACTGTAAAGAAAACTTGAAGACTAATACTCTAAGGCTTGAAATGAAGAAGGGAGAGCCCTATCCCCATTCCTTCAAGTGTATAAACTGCAAAGGAGACCATCAAGCAGACAGCAATACATATCCTTTCTGGCATAACTATTTCAACAAAGAATGGCATGATAAGAAACAACAAGAGCTCTATAAAAGCAGAGTAACATTGTTATGCTCAGTAGAGTAATTTTTTAGTATTTCATGTGACTGTCACAACTGTCACACTGAATGATGGAAGTGTGACACCTATCACAGTCACAGTCACATTGTCATGTAACACAGAGAAGGGTGTAGAAGGTTTTAGAACAGATGATGTCATATAGTATGTTCACAACATGTTGACCTTGTATAATCCACATGGCATTTAGGGTAGGTTAGTGGTAGTCTTGTATAGGCCATTAGTCTATTTATCTAAGTTATCTTTAACCCAGAGTTTGGAAAGACAAATTCTGATAGAAGATTAAGATAGAGAACAAAAGGTATTGATTACTGGAGGAATAGACTATAGAAAAGCAATTGATACATCCTCTGGTTATTCCATATCCCAAGAGACTAGAAATGATTAAGCTAAAGTTAAGCATATCCCATAAAGAAACAAGGACAATCCACTCTATAGAAGATCAGAAGAGAGAAATACGAATCTACTACAAAGTCAGAAAAGAGTACACCCTGCTAGCTACATGGATTGATATATAGCAGGTATTTGGATTAGCATGATCTGATTATGAGTTTACAAACACCCCTAGACCTAGGGAAACCACGAAATGAAGCTGAACAACGGTGCATACCAATCCCACAGAGACCCTTTTTCATTCTAAAACCCAGAAAGATCCATATACAGAGACAGAGACAGAGACAACCACCAAAACACTCAAAGAATTCATTATTTTATGGCATCAGTGCCTCAATAGCAAAACTCGTGACCTGAGGCAAATAAGCACTCGCTGCTAACTCCAATATCTGGACGTCGTCAAAGAGCGTCAGTCCATTAAAACCTCCAATCAGAAAAATTCGACAGTCCGCTAAAACAGCGGCATGGTATCCTCTCGGAGCAGGAATTTTGCCATAGACGGCCCGTGTCTCGTACTGCAATGAAACTACATGGCATAGATTGCGGTCAAAGCATGTGTGTGTAAAAAGGATCGAGAACGCACCAAGATTGAGAAGAACGAGATCAGATGTGTATTCTGTACCATCATGGCCTCCGTATAGGAACAGGTAGGACCCAACTTGGGTAGAACTGTGTGCTAAACGTTTATACGGCATATTTGCCTTAATATGTGTCCATATTTTCGTATCTGGATACGTGAATCAGCAAGTCAACCGACCAAACAGAATGTATGGAATATACCCAAATCCAATGTCCAGAGTTCATCAAAACCATCTTTCCCATCACTACCACCAATCACTACCATTATATTCCCCACAAGATTAGCAGTATGATACCCCCTCGACCCAGGTTTCTTCACGCCCTTCGTCTCGACAAGTTCCCACTTCATCGTAATGCTCCCATCTTTATTCCTGCTACTACCATTTCGACCTCCATGCCCTCCACCATAATAGCCTCCGTAATTGTATCCGTATCCATACTGCAGTAATCCACTTATGTCTAAGGTCCATACATCATCCAAAGCCACCATTCCGTTTCCACCACCAAAGACCCAAATTTTGTTGCTGTTAAGGACGGCAGTATGAGCACGTCGTTGGGGTGGTGTTGGTCCTGGTGCTATCACGGGACGAGACCAACGACGTGTAGTAGTATCGAGGACATATACGGAGTCGTAGTAAGTAGAGGCGTGGCCACCTCCAATGAATACAATTTTGCTGTCGACGAGCGTAGCACTGTGGGCGCGTGAAGGTGGAGGTATGTCGCCTATGCATTCTGGATGGGACCATTGCATTGTTTCTGAGTGTGATCATCAGCAAAGCAAAAATTTCTAGAAAACAATAAACACACCGACGTCCAGACAATAGATGTCCCTCCAGCTTTCATGTTCATCACACCCACCAAATAACCACATCACATTACCCACCAGTGTCACACTATGTGCTCTCATCGACCTGTTCGGAATCGTACCGAACACAGGTGCACGACTCCAATGCATGCCGGTACTGGGTGCAGCCTCTGCATCCTTATCGTACACCAATCTCGGCGTGCTACGCACCCATGGTATAGTCATGTCATTTTTATCTCTATCGCGATGGCGATACGAAGACGAAGACAGTCGTTGAACAGTGCCCCCAGCAGTACCAGAATTAGGAACGCTTGGACTAGCTGGATTTCCAGAACCAGAGTTCTCATTGATTGTTGATGTCGCTGATGAAACGCGTCGTAATGAATTTCTCTGTTGCGATGTTCCTGTTCCCAAGCTCTGGGCCTGGGCAGGTGTGTTTGCTCCACTGTTGTCGCTGCTGTCATTCGCCATTCCGGCAGGCGGTAGACCTTGAAGATCGGCAGCGGTCGCAGCGATAGACCTCAAACTTGATGATCTCCGTGTGGTATGTGGAGTGATAGAACCAGTACCTGGTCTGCCATTGGCTCTATCTGGATGAAGAGATGCAGCGGAGGCAGCGGCAGATGAGAGAGAATAAGGCTGGGTAGAAGGAGGCCTGGGGCCAAACAGATTTTTCAGATTCTGCACACTGCGCTCCTCAGGAACATCACAAAGACTGCGCCCACTTGCCATGGCTCAAGGCAAATGGCTTAGCAAATAAATTGTCTGATTGCGCCACACGTGACGAATCTGATTCCAGTTTTTGGTCAACAATTTATTACACAGTGCTCAATCACAGTCAGTGGCAGACTATCTACAACAAGTAGCCTACAATTTTCCTCAGGAGACAGAAACCTCCCTCATAAGCAAAGAAAAACTCTATTAGAATCAATAGAAATCAAGGAGAAATCTAGATAGAGGTTTCTCATAACCAACCTACTAATTATGCATTCAAGTCCACAAATAGACCTATCATACTGAGAATACAGTGTCAAAAGAAACTGAGAGAGATGAAACTGAGAAAACTATCTATTGAAGAATGTACTCAGTCTGATACTTAGAGTGTAAATGGCTAAGGCTTGTCTATTTAAGTTGTAGTCCTTTTATACTATCATAAACTGTAATAATTATGGTCTAAACATTTCCTAGCAGTCTGTCAGACTGTTAACCAGTTATAATCAAGCAGACCTAATTTCAAGAGATGAAGAGGGGAAGATAATAAGAAAATAATAATAGAAAACCTTTTGCCTTGGTGATATTATGCCTTGGCCAATACTCTCCCAGATACTATAGTTGCCTAAGTTATTTTTATCTACCTGCTCCATCTACTCCCTTGCCTTTCCTGGCTTGTATAGTCCCAAGTCCACTGTAAAGTTTCTTGTCATATCTCTCAGAAGTTGTTATGGCTGTCATATCCTATTCTAGCCATCTATTCTAATTCACAAATAATGTTTTCTCCCTTATCTGCACTCCCCAATCTCTTTTGGTGTGAATCACCTCTCTCTATTCCTCCTTGGATGTTCTTACTGTGTTAGAATTGAAGACAGTGGACTTTATCTATTTTTTTCATTTCCTCATTTTCATTTTCATTTTCATTTTTTGAACTTAGAAATAGGGGTTAGTGTGACATCACACATGAATGTCATGCATCTGTCATATGTTACATGTCATAGTCACAAGTCACTGTCATACAATCACATATCATATAGAATATTGTAGAAGGTCCTAAAATAATAGTGTCATATAGTATATATATTATATATGTAAGATAGATAAATTATACTTAGGAACTCTTGAGTTCTCTTGTATTAACCCAATATAAGGTTCCTTCGTTGACTTAACTCTGAGTCTTCAATTGTAACACACTAGTTCCTTACCAACTCTATGAACTTCTATCTATATCATCTAAAAATTACTAGTAGTCTCTATTCCAGATAGCTATTCTAGATAGAATATCTAGTATATGTTATAGCAACTACTAGTCAAGACAACCAATAGACTACTAAGTAAACTTAAAGATAAAGTATTTCATAAAGATCATAAGAGAACTCAACAAGAAGTTCTTGATGTATTCCCATACTATATATACTACTAGTACAAGTCCTACTCTAAACTACATGTGTCATTTATAAGTCTACTATACTATTATCACAAGGTGAATATGCTACAACTATGTCTTTGATGTCATTGTTCCAGTTTCTTCTACTGCATTCCAGACCTATAATATCACATCATATGATGCATTATATAACTATGGTCACATGCCTCTTCATTACTCAAGAAATAAAAAAAGAAATCAAATCAAAGAAAATCAAAATAAAATATAAAGGTTCAAGTATACTATAATAGTATATAACCTGATAGTTATACTGTAATAGCTCTATCCTGAAAATCAACCAAAACTGACATCCTCTTTCAATGTTGGCAATAACACATCTTATTACCTTTTAATACCCCTAATGTTATAGTTTTAAGTTCAAAAGAGTTTAGACAAAAGATCAACTTGTCAAGATCGTTGACAGTAGACTTCATTTTTATTTTTTATTTTCTTTTTTTAGTTTATTTTTCTTTCTTTTTCATTTTCTTTTTTTAGAACAACTCGGGTTAGGGTTTATCAGTCACAAGATGATGGCGTAGTCACAAGACTAATCATGAGACTTGAGAGAATGGAGTAGAAGATTCTGGAATAAAGTGACGTTATACAGCATGGACAACACATGTTGGCCTCATGTCATACATATGGTCATTAGGGTAGAGTGCACAGTAGTGGGCACGGACCATGAGTAGTAGTATATAAGGTAGACTACTTTGTACCAGGAACTCTATCGAGTTCTCTTGTGTTACTCAATACAAGAGTTGTCTTATCGCTTAAAC
>Ga0157368_1001131_pt1 | contig 11567 bp, 6 predicted proteins | sample AttbisABBM3_FD_113146 | JGI IMG/M metagenome (GOLD analysis project Ga0157368, IMG submission 113146) | Fungus gardens microbial communities from leaf cutter ant in Botucatu, State of São Paulo, Brazil - Atta bisphaerica ABBM3 | ecosystem: Host-associated > Fungi > Mycelium > Unclassified ...
AAAGAACATTGTTGGCATCTTGACTTCTTTTGTTATAGCTTTGATCTGAGCCATCATCTCTTTTATCTTCTTCTGTCCTTATCTTATTATCTCATCTAACTTCTTCTTTTCTTCTTCTTTCTTTGTTTTCTCCAATCTAATCTTTTCTTCTTCTTCCCATCTTATCTTTTCCTCTTCCTTTGTCCTTTTTTCTTTCTCTACTCTTTCTCTCTCTTTCTTGTCTTCTTCTTCTTTCTTCTTTCTTTCTCTTTCCTCTGCTTTTGCCATTTCTATTTCTCTTTTCTCTATCTCTTTATCTCTCTTCTCTGTCTCTATTTTTCTTTCTCTAATCTTGCTCTCTAACTCTACCATCTTCTTACTCTCTTTGCCATCTCCTCTTCCTTCTTTCTAATCTCAGCTTCTCTCTCTTGTATTTCCTTTTCTCTTGTCTCTACTTTCTCTTCTTGCTCTCTCAGCTCTATCTCTCTCTTTTCATCTATCTTCTCTATCACTATCTCTTCTTTCTCTGTCTCTATTCCTATCTCTCTTTTCTCTATCTTCTTCTTCTTTGTCTTTTCTTTCTTCTTATCTTCTTTCTTCTTCTTTATCTCTGACTTCTCTTCTATCTCTTGTTTCTTATCTATCTTCTTCATCTCTATTTCTTTCTTCTCTTTCTTTATCTTATCTTTATCTTTTTCCATCTTATCTTTTCCTATCTCTCTATGATCCCTCTTTCTATGTCCTAAACCTCCACACTCATAACACCGCACCTTTCACCACACTAGGGAGTATCTCCCTCTCAAGATTTCTCCTCCAGAGAAACCTTGCATCTTTATTTCTCTCTCTTCCTCTATCTTTTCTTTTTTCTCCTTTATCTTTCTCTTCTCCTTCTTTACTTTTTCTTTCTTCAAAATCTCTCTTCTATCTTTCACTACTTCTCTCCCACTTCCTTCTCCTCTTTCCATTACTCTATCTTTCAATACTTCAAATTTATTCAAGGGCACCTGTACCAGTTCCTCTTTCTCTTCCCTAATTCTGCAATAACAGACTATATACCCAAATATCCCACACACAAAACACCTTCTCTCTCTAATCGCTCTCTTCCTCTTTTCTTTTTTTCTTCTCTTTGCCTCTTCAATCCTCTTCTCTCTCTCTGTCTTCTTCTTTTCTACCTCCTCCATCTTTTTCCTCCTCTTTGCCCATCTTTCCCTTATCTCATTAACATCTACCTTTGCCCAATCTGCCAAACTCATCACTGTCATTCTGTTACCAGTGGCCATTGCTTTCTTCCAATCTAATCTTTCTACAATCTTTCTTTATTATCTTGCTGTCAACTGTAAACAGCAGCAAATGCAATCGTTATTATGTTATTGAATCTTTTTCTCACAAATATATTCTCTCGCTGTCAATTGTTACCAGTGGTGGTATTCTTTATTTATTTTCTCACTGTTGATCTAAACAGTAGCAAACACAATCTTGTGTTATCAAAAAATCTCTCTCTTGTTGCCTTTGCATCTGACAATGGCATCGCTATCTAACTATCTCTCTACCAACTATCTACCTAACACTAGCTTCTACCCTAAGTGAACTTTGTATCTATTATCCCTAAGAAGAAAATCTCTAAACTAGATGTTTCCTTACTGGACAACGCCACTGCTCTGCATAGACAAGTTATAAGGGGATCCTGTAGCACAAGTCTTCTACTGATAATCTATCTAATCTGTCCACAAAAGGGTGATACAACCAAAATGTACCTGACTGACTAAGCTTCCTCTGCCTAGCTAGCATACCCTTTAAGTCTAGGGCCTGGCTATGAATTCTTCTTGACTAAAAGGCTGTGCCACCCTTCGGTCAAGAATAAATGAGAAGTGAGGAGGCCACAGAATGCAAGGTCCTCAAGTGGGGCATCAAGTTCTACTGTTGTGGCAACCACTAGATACAAAGTCCAATAGCAGCACTACAAGTAAATCTCACAGGAGGGATATCTAGTGGGGAACATGAGTTGTGTACTCACAAGAGAACTCAACAGGGAACCACAACAGTATTCTACTGACTATTTATATAAAGTCCTCATGGTCTATGCTATGACTTCTCTATGCCTACTCTAATGTCCATATCCTGTCCTCATGTTCTATTACTCATCCACCATGCATCTACCTCAAGGCTAGTATGCCATATACATGTGCCCTGATGTCATACTCTTTAATCTCTGTCATACATGTATACATCATGTGTATACCATGAGAAAGCCATGTTGTTAACATATTCCTTGACATCACTTCATCTCTAGACTCTTCCTGATCCTTCTAGACCCTAAGTTCTTCCAGACTACTCTAGACCATTCTAGGCCTTATAATATCATGTTATGTGACTTCCCAGTCACATGCCCTTTCTCTCTCATTGTAGACTAATAATAATACTACTACTATATCTTATCTGTCCTAACCCTAACCCTAAAGTCTGTCTACACTTTTGTCTTATAACAATCTAAAGTTTCTGTATATTCTTGAATGATTTCTTCAAGAGATTCTTTACTTGATATATTTGATATATCAAGATTTCCCAAAGTATTTGTAAGCTCAGTAACAAACTTCTCTTCTTCTTTGCTATTTCTAATGATTATACATTGCTTGTCTTAAATAAACTCCACACTGATAGATATGTTAACAGTTAAAGAAGTGTGATCTGAAGGTCAATGCAATTCTAGTAAGATGAATTAATTGTTAATTTCAATGAAGTCAAGTCAAAGAAACATAAGATCAATAACTGAGTTAGAATTATTAGAATTATCAGTATAACAAGTAGGAACTTGGTTGACAGAGGTGGAGAGTTTTAGATCAAAGGAATCTGCAACTTCTATAAGAATACTGCTATGGGACAAGTGATGAGAATAAGATATATTCCAATCACTATTCCTTCATATTAAAATCTCCTGTCATAATGAGAACATTGTGAATATTGATCTCAATATTCTTAAGATACTTTAAGACCATTTGATTTTTGTCTGAATAAATATTAAAAATGAAGAAAATACTGTTGTTAAAGAATAAAATGAGGTCAATATCTCTATAGTTAATAATGTTCCTTCTGAGAGTAAAACAGAGTTGAGAGAGTTGAATATTAATATATATGATTGCTCTCAGATATTCTTCATTATAAGTTGAATATTATGCAAATGTAATCTATAACAAATAGTTTGAAGTGCCAATAACTTTATCCTCTTCTTCAGATGTCAAGCTCAGAATAATCTATATAAAAAACCAGAGCAGTTCTTGAATGAAAATGATATTGAATTCTTTTTTGTTTTCTGAAATTATCTCTATAAGTAGTCTGTTCTTTTAAACATTCTGTGAAAAAATATTTAGATTTTTTAAATTCTTAGTATGCCACTTCTTATTGAAGCAGTATCTCCAGAATAGGCATGTATTGCTGTCTGCTTGATGTTTGCCTTTACAATTGACACACTTGAATGAATGCAGGCAGGGTTTACCTTTTTTTATTTTGAGTCTTGGTAGATTTATCTTGAAATTTTCTTACAACCCCAAGCTATGTCCATGTAGTGTTCTAATTTGTAAGAGCTATTACATTTAACACATCTAGAACTATGTGCATGACAGGCAAATGTTGTGTGTTTCCATTTCCAACAGTTCTTATACTGTAGTATACTTGAGTTCATACTTATGCTATAAATTGTTATAATGTACCTATTGATATTAAAACATCTGTTAATAAGACTTTTAGCTTAATACCACTCTGAGCATCCCAAATATCAATCTATATGACCACCATATCTGATTTCAGAAAGGCTTTGATTACTTGTAGCTTGGATGCAAGAATAATGTCATTGAAAATGTGAGTAAATTATAGTATTCTTTCAACAACATCAGTAGTTATAGGAGTATAGGTTTCTTTATTAAGATATGAAATGTCCAAAATCTTGAGATATAACTTGGACTGTAGTAGTCTAGGTGATATGACATCATTCAAGTCAACTACTTCAATATTTTTTATGTATTTTTCAATAGTGGTAAGATCTCAAGTAGACACAACTTTATTAGTAGTAATTATAAGACTCCTACTATCAGCTTGAATGAAATCAGTTATCACATCTACTTTGATGTCCTTGAGTGCCCTGTTTATGTTAGCAACATACTTTCTAGAAAGTACCATGAATTGATCTGAGTTGTTGAAGCTCATTAAAACTAGAACTTGTTTTCTAAATAAGCTCTTGGTTATCATATTAAGCCTAGGTTTGTTCTTTTTAGGCCTGTTCAAAACTTTGTGGATTTCTTCAACCTTCTTAGCTGAGAGATTAGAGAAGTTTTCCTTAATCTTCACTATGTTCTTTATGTTGCTTTTAAATGCTTGGATATATAACTGACCTTTTTGCAAGTTAGCCTCAGCATCAGTGTTTTTTTCTTTTTTCTTTACAAAATTTAGATATGTTATACTATTCCCTGATCCCAAGTTCAAAATAGGAAAATAAAAATAAAAATAAAAACAAAGTCTACTATCTTTAACTCTGACATCTTTTCTGACTTACTAGAAGACTTTATAGATACAGATAAGATTTTGTAAACTCCCATTAAGAATGCAGATAAGCTAGAAAATTGTTTTTACATAACTCAGCTGTCAGAATTGAGAATGATGGACTTGGCTTCTACTTTATTTTATTTTATTTTATTTTTCTTTATTTTATTTTATTTTCTCTTATCTTATAGAAAATAAGACAAAGACAAAGTGTGACACCATCAAAGGTTACATGATATGGTCACAGAAGTCACATGATCATATGATACAGAGAAGGGTATAGAAAGTTCTAGAACAAGATGAAGTCATATAGCATAGCAATAGCATGTTGACCTTATGGATAAAGTATAGCCTTTAGGGTAGGCTAGATTTAGCTTAGCATGGACTATTAGCAAAAGGTATATAAGGTAGACTAATCTGTAGTAGGAACTCTATCGAGCTCTCTTGTGTTACTCAATATAAGAGTATGTCTTTTACTCAACATAGAGTCTAAGTCATAACATCAGCTACTCTCTAAATTTTCTGCTCTTGATTTTTGTATAGTAGCCACTCTATCTCAATATCTCTTTAAAGCTTTCTACAAGAACCAGATTATAACTAGTACTTCTGTTCTCTCTCACATATATTGAACTGATTTCTAAGGTTGAGCCTAAGTCTTCTAAGGTATATTCTCTATGCTCTGTGAAGCAGTCTAAGCTAAATACATTTATTGCAGAAAACCTCCACACCAGATGCATATAACTCTTAAAATTCTTTATAAATCCATAATTAAGAATAAGTACCCACTTCTACTATTAGACATATACTAGAGATTTAATAATGTTTACATTAAGTCTTGTGATAAGTAAAAGGCAGCTTTCTATATAAACTGTGGACTTTTTGAATCTCTAGTAATGTTCTTTGGTATAATCAAGCTACTTTCCAAACTATAATGAACAACATCTTTTAGAACCTCATAGTAGAAGATACTATAATAGTATACTTGAATAACATTCTGATCTTCACTCAGATATTGAAAAAGCATTATATTTTAGAAGTCTTATCTAAGCACAAATTATTTCTGCACTCTAAAAAGTATAAGTTTAACAAAATATACACTAAGTTTTTAAGTCTGGTGATTTTAGAGAATCAAGTTAAGATAAACTCTATAAAGGTTGCTGGATTTTACAACTAGCCTATACTGACTACTTATATAAACTTACAGGTGTTCCTTAGTTTTACCAACTTCTATTAGAGGTTTATCTATAGATTTTTAGACATTGCTCATATTAGGTATGGTTCACACTAGGAGATAAAAACCTGAGGGGTTGGCTTAGTAATGCAGACTTGTCAGAATGACCTTGGCTTTAGCTTATGTATCAAAGTTGCAAAGCTTGGACTTGAGTTTTTTCTAATATCTTTTTATTTTTATTTTATTTTATTTTATCTCCTAAACTTAGGGTTAGGATTTAGTGTGACATTACTGATACACTGTCACATGTCACAGTCACAATTCATATGGTAACAATAGAAGCATGTAGAAGGTTCTGGAAGAATAATATCATATAGCATGTTTAACATGTGTTGATCTTAAGGTAAACACATGGTCATTTAGAGTAGGCTAAAGTAGTAGAGTACAAACCATGGGCTTGTAGTATATAAGGTAGACACTCCTGTACAGAGTTCTCTATCAAGTTCTCTTGTATTAAACCTAATACAAGGTTTTATTTATTGATCTACTCTAAGATTTTTGAATTATAACATTAGGCCTACCTCAAACTTACTTAAGATTACAGGTTTAATTTCTTAGTACTTCTTCATATTGGGTAACTGCATAAGTAAGGTTAGAGTTTATTACTCCATACATAAATTCTCCTGTAGGCATGAACTACTATTGTGCCTCACATAATAAATTGTTAATATTAAAAAAACTCTAATACAAGTTTACTTTGCTGAATTTTTAATACTATCTAGTATTCATTATTTCTTGGTTATCTCAGCACTATTTTGTTACTATTTTGTTAGATTAGAATAGATTATAGAGTACTTATAATAGTTGTCATCTTTAAGTAATCTCATTTTATTCTCTTAGGTTTTTTCTAAAGATAAGTCTTATCTTGTTTGATAACTAAACAATATAACCTAGATTTCTTTTGAAGTTAAAAGTACAAACTCTCTAACCTTATCTAGTACAAATCAACTTTATTTCCATCTATTCCATGTTAATCACTTCTCAGACATTATTACTAGACTTTTTAGTTACTCTATAGAACTTCATCCTAATATTCAAGAATCATACAAACCTAAGTTAATTGCTTACAATTTTTATTTTCTAAATACTATCTTAGACAAAGTGTTGTAATAGCTACTAATAAAACAATTGTAAGATAATTTACACTCACTAGAAATATTTGCAAATCACATAAAAAATAGAACAGATAATGTAGCTTAGTGAAATATGGAGGTAGAAGTGGTTCAGAAGTGATACTATATAAATAAAATGTCCTTAATTTTAACAAAAAGATATTATACACAGCTTAACTTTGTTATATAATTGTATTTTGAGAAAAAAAGTTCAGATGAACTTAAAGTAAGTGTAGCACAATTTCTAGTTGATTATCAAACTAAAGAACTATATATAGTAGCTATTATTCTTAAATACAGGAATATCAAAATTGAAGATAATGAACTTGGCCTATTTTCTTTTCTTTTCTCATTTCATTTCCTTTTTTATTTATTTTCTTATTTTGGACTTAGGATTAGGGTATAATATAATGTTACAAACTGTCACACAAATATATTACTGTTACATGATTATATATCACACAGAAAAGTATAAAAGATTCTAGAATAATAATGTCATATAATATGTTTACTATATATTGACCTTATGGATAGCACATAGCCTTTAGGGTAGGTTAGATTTTGTGTAGCATAGACTACTAGCCTAGTATATATAAGATAGACACTTTGTATTAGGAACTCTATCAAGTTCTCTTATATAAACACTATACAAGATTCTTCTTTTGACTATTTACTAAGTTTTAAGTCATAACAAGAAAGTCTTTTTTATAATACTACTACTACATATACTTTGGGTTGTTGGGCACTGTAGAGATTATTATTTAAAACTACATGAAATTAATAAGAAATAGAGGCTTTAATCCTCAGATTAATGAATAATCAGAATAGAACATGATCTATACTAAAAAGACACAAGTGTATAGATATCAGATATGGTCAGATAGTATATACTAATGTTATATAGTATGTGCTACTAAAAAATAACTCTATCCTAAAGTATATATGTCATTCATAAAATTTACTATACTATTACCACAAGATAAATATACTGTAACTATACTTCTTAATATTATTATTCTAGATTCTTCTACCATCTTCTAGATCTATAATATCATATTATATGACTACAGTCATATCTCTTTATCAACCCAAAAGAAAAATAAAATAAAATAAAAATAAGAATCAAATCAAGAAAAATAAATAAAATAGTTACACTTTATACTCTTATTCTGAAAATTGATTAAAACTAGTATACTCTTTTAGTATTGATGGCAACATGTCAGAATTAAAAATAGTAGACTTTGTTTTTCTTTATTTCTTTCTTATTTTTATTTTTATTCTTTATTTATTTTTTTATTTTGAACCAAGGGATAGGAGTTATGGTCACATGATCATGTATCACATAGAAAAATATAGAAGATTTCAAAATAATAATGTTATATAGCATGCTCACCACATATTGATTTTATAAATAATATATAGCCTTTAAAGTAGATTAGATAAGATCTCACATAGACTAACTAGCTATATATAAGAAAGATACTTTGTATTAGGAACTCTATTAAGTTCTCTTATGTAAATTTCATACAAGGTTTCTCTTTTAACTTATTTCTGAGTTTTTAAGTCATAATACAACATACCTCATTATTCTTTAGGTAAATTAGCCTTTTCCAATTAATCAGTATAACAAGTAGAGATATAGTACATAATATCATGTCAACCACTAATCAAAACAATCAATGGTATACTAAGTAGTCTTACAAGATGAGAATCTTATAGAAATTACAAGAGAACTCAACAAGAAATCTCTGATATATTTTTATGCTATATATATTATTCATATATGGTTTGTGTCAACAATAAATAATCCTACCCTAAAGTCCATATGTTACTTATATATACACCATAAGATTGACATACTATAGATATATACCTTAATATTATTCTTTCTAGTTTTTTCTACTACATTCTAGGTCTATGACATAATTTCATGTAATGTGTCATGTGACTGCAGTCACATGCCTCTTTATTATTCAAGATATAAATAAAAAACAGAAAATAAAATAAAATAAAAATAAAAATAAAATGTAAGAGTTCAAGTGTATTATGATATATAAGCTAAAGCTAAAGATCATTTGTTATCTACATTTTATATATTATGAATAAGTATAACATTCAGCTTTCTGAGAGTGTGCTACAGATCTTAGTTATTAAGGTATAAACTATATCTAACAACATCTTTGCTGTACTTACCCTAACACTTGCTTATATAAATTGGTAATTTTATAAATAAGAGATTGTATTCTTTATAAATGTAATAAATTTAAAAATATTATAAAAAACATATTGTTTAACATTATTAGATTTTTACAAGAAGATTATAATACTTTTCTTCTTATTTATAATTAAAGATAGCTTGGACAAATACACTTGGATTTTTAGATTTAGATTTAATTTTTCTTTTATTTTAATTTTCTCTTTTCATATTTAAACTTAGCTAAAAAAATGTAATAAGAAGTTATATATATATCTATACCCATATATTCTAAAGTATAACTAAGTTCTTTTAACAAGTTCTATATTATTTCATTTATTATATATTATATAACTAAGACTATGATATTTATAACCTGTAATATTACCATATATTATACTTTTGTCATGTTTTATAATGTATAACTATTATATATAACTTTCTTATCATACTCTCCTAGCTAAGTCTAAACTAAAAAAAGAATTTAAGTCCAAGTTTCAAACTTAAGTCTATTTGTTTAAACTATCTTTTACCCTAACTTAGGGTTTAGAGAGACAAACTCTGACAAGTAATAGATAAAGTAAACAACTCTGTAGTAGAAACTCCATTAAGTTCTCTTATGTTAACCTAATATAAGTAATATGATAACTATTAGTCAAAACAACTAATAGTATTACTAAGTAAACTTAATAGTGGAGTATCTTATAGGGATTACAAGAGAACTTGACAAGGAGTTCCTAATTTATTTCTATCCTATAAATAATAATACTAGTACAAGTCCTATCCTAAACTATATATGTTATTCATGAGTCTACTATTCTGTTACCACAAAATAAATATGCTATAACCATGCTCTTAATATCATTGTTCTAGTTTCTTCTACTATATTCCAGATCTATGACATCACATCATGTGACCATGGTCACATGCCTCTTTTTTTTAAAAAAATCAACAATTTATTTCATAGAGTGCAAGAGTAGACCATGATATATAAAACTAAATATATAAAGAGTATAAAAGAAAAGAATAAAATAAAAAAGAAAAAAGAAAAAGATAAAAGAAAGACTGTGAAACTACCTGATACCCTATAGAAAAGCAAAAGCTGCAGGATTGAAGATGAAGTTTGCTATGAGGTTTACTAATGATTTTCTATTGGAATTCCAGTATTTACTATATCTCCTACAGTAATAAAGTATATGATGTCTTGATTCAATTGGATAGTCACTGCATGAGCATGTAGATGATTCTTTAGAAAAGAAGCAAAGATGGTACTCTCTTATGGAAGTGTGATTTGTAATGGCTCTTATGGTCCTAGTACAGAGAGTTTTTGAATAGCTAAAATACTTGAGCTATGTACCTTCCTTGGTATAAGTTGGAGCAATGAAAAGTCCTTCATCACTAAGAAGCTCAAGAAAATTCCTATCTTTATATTCTAAAGCCTGTAACATTATTTGCTATGAGTGGATTATGTTATTACACTCTTCTTTCTTATTATAATCCTATGAATTTTTGTATAGGAATTGGTGTATGAATCAATGTTGTCTTGTTTCATTATCAACTTTGACATATGGCAGCTATGACAATTTTCTAGAGCACTTTTAGAATTCAACAGTATTGTTAGAGTCTATGTTAAAGAAATCCATTAGATACTGAACTGCTTTGATTGCCTATAATTGATATAGGTGTACTAATAAATCAAAGATTTTCTTGACTACATGAATAGTGTCCATGATAATAATAATCTTGTTAGTATTAGCAAATTGGCAAGATTGATTGATAGTACATTTAATAGCAAATAATTTGGCTTCAGTTATGGTAACATTAACTACATAATAAATTTTCTTAGATAACTCCCCACAGTTTAAAAAAACATGAGAAACAGATATGGTGATATTGTTTCTGATACTAGTATCAATGATAGCTATAATGAAACCAGAATTGAAAGGCATATCTTGGACAAATGCATCCAGGGCATAGAAGTGATTATGTAAACTAGAAGCATTTTTTTTATTAGCTAAATAGAAAGAAAAACAAGAAGAAAAAATGTCTATGAGATGAAATCCTGGAGAAATCTCTTTATGAAGCCTGTTAAAAGCTAACTAAGATTCATTTGACTGATTGTTAGAGTCGACTAGAGAACTCTTGACTAAAGTTCTTTGTTTCATTGTTAGTTTACTTATAGCAAGTCAATACAGATTAATATTGCTGGAATATTGATCATCAAGAAGAGATTTGTGTTATGGGACACTTGAACACTAACAATTTTATTTTTCTTTTCTTTTCTTTTCCTTATTTTATATTGATTTTATTTTCTTATTTCTTTTATTTTTCTTTTGGATGATGAAGAGGCACATGACACCGCAGTCACATGACAGGTCACATGATGTGACATCATAGACCTAGAACATGGTGGAAGAATCTGGAAGATAATGTTAGGGCACATGTATACAACATGGTGGCCTTGAGTAGGGAATGAGGTGAACATGAGGTTGTAGCATGGTCAATAGGGCAGGCTTAATTA
>Ga0157368_1001132_pt1 | contig 11566 bp, 5 predicted proteins | sample AttbisABBM3_FD_113146 | JGI IMG/M metagenome (GOLD analysis project Ga0157368, IMG submission 113146) | Fungus gardens microbial communities from leaf cutter ant in Botucatu, State of São Paulo, Brazil - Atta bisphaerica ABBM3 | ecosystem: Host-associated > Fungi > Mycelium > Unclassified ...
CTTAGTCATAAAAGGATTAGCTGGAGTAGTTGGCTATAGCAAAGTTTGTAGCAAACAACAAAGTTCATATGGCAATAAAGGGATTTTTATTTACAGTGAACTATGGTAGAAAGTTAAAAATAGGAGTAAATATTGGAAGAAAAGAAAAAGTAATAGAGTTTGTAAAAAGAATAAAATAATTTTAGAAAGAAGCAGAAGTAACAATAAGAAGAGCACAGGAAGAAGTACAGAAATAAGCAGATAGAAGATAGAAAAGAGTAAAGGTATGGAAGAAAAGAAGTAATGCTGAGTACAAAAAACTTAGTGTTTAAGGAGAGATCAGTAAAAAAATTAATATAAAGAGAATTTATTTGATAGTAAATGTTAGTCAGTATCAGAGTTGTGAATAATGGAGTTGGTTCTTATTTTAGACTTAGATAGTAAAGTATATTACAATATTACAATATTATATAAGATTGTTATATATATCATAAGTATGAAACCTGTTACAGGGTGGTCATATATGTCACAGTCACACAATTATGTAATACAGAGAATGTCATAAAAAATTCTGATACAAATGATATTATATAATATAATTATAGCACATTAACCTTATTATTATGATTTAACTCTTAGTGATAAGATAAAAGCACACTCTTGTATTAAGTAACACAAGAAAACTCAATAGAGTTCCAAGTACAAGATAGTCTACCTTATCTACTTTAGACTGTGGTCTATGTGCACACTACAACTAACCTATCCTAAAGTACATATACTTTCTATAAGGTTAACATGTTGTTGCTATGCTATATAATATTATTTGTTTCAGAATGTTCTATATTCTTTTTTGTGTCACATGATTGTGTTACTGTGACATGTGACATCACATTACACCTTCCACCTAAGTTCAAAATAAAGAAAAAGAAAAGAAACTTAAAAATAAAATAAAGAAAAATAAGAAAAATAAAATAAAATGAAAATGAAAATAGAATAAAGTTAAGTCCATCATTTACCACTCTGATACTTATGTATACTACATAGTCTTTAGATATAATTATACATAGGCTACAGTTCTAAATATATAAAGTAAACTAGCTTGTAATAAGAACTTTATCAAGTTCTCTTGTGTTACTCAATATAAGAGTTGTCTTTTGTCCAATTTCTAGGACCTAAGTCATAAAATAGACTGATCTATGATAAGTGAATGTAGAACTCTAAGCTTTAACTTATAGTAACAAAAGTTAGTATATTACTATTGATATCAGAATTTGGTTGAATAACTAGAGATTGATTTAAAACAAGGTAGAACTTGAGTAGAAATAGAATAATACTACTGGAGATGTCTCTATAATGAGTGATATTAATGTCTCTGTCTAGTTTTAACAAGTAACTAGATATAGATTGGATTAATCTGTATTTTTACAGAGATAGAAATCAGATATGGTTAGAAGTAAACTCTGCCATAGGAGACATATTAATTATAAAGTTTTTATATGAGTGATCTACCATGAAAAATGTCAACACTTGGAGACTAGACTTTGACAATAGAGTAAAATTTGTTATTGAAAATGATGTACTTGAGTACAGCTCATAAATAACAAGTGCTATCTTTAACAAAAAAGAATGCAGCTCAGAAATAAGATGAGTACCATTTGTGTTGGAGATAGATATAACTCAGAGCTTGATCTATGATAATTTTTCCAGCATTTTTATAAATCTCTCTTCATATATCCAAGAACACTTTATACCAAGAATAATTGCTTATAGTTTCTATTTCATAAGCATAGTACATATATAAGTCAGATAGTTGTATTGTAATTTCTTATCCTGAAAATTTACTAAAACCACCACCAATTCATAATGTTAACAGCAGCATACCTCATTCCTTAGAGAATCTACTTATGTTCTGACACTGTAGTCTTCCTCTGAAATAATATACTTAACACTACTATAAGTCTTCTCAGTTATTAGATTGTTAGCTAGAGTGTTACTCTTTCTGTGTTTATTAAGATGATATAACTTATCTCCAAAAAACCTAAGAGAATAAAATGAGGTTTCTAAAGATAACTACTATCCTATATACCCTAAAAGTTCATTGCAATCTACTAGATTACTCTTATTTAAGCATAGAATGATAGCACTATTATGACCAGATATTACTAGAATAGAGAAATGAGATGGCAGATAACAAGTGGATAAGTGAATAAATAGACAAATAAGCTTAAATATTCATTGATAATGGAACAGGATAATGGATAGAAGAAAAGAAAGATGATTGTCACATCTCAATCTGGTCATATCCATTTCAATCTACAAATAATGTCTACCTCCTTATCCACACTCACAAACCTCTTCTAATGCAAATCAACTCTATCTATTTCTTATTAATCACTCCTTGGGCATCCTTATTAGATACTCTAACAACTTGATAGATTTCTATCTCTCTATTTCAGAGCTATCCAAATTTAGGGTAACTCTTCATTCTATAAATGAATATCTTAGGTAAAGTACTTAGTATATAAGCCAGTAATTACAATATAAACCTTTATCCTGAAAATCAACTAACAATAACACTCTCTTCTAGTGTTGGCAATAGCATATCTCTCTATCTTCTGGTAGACTAACTATTCCAAACCTTCTAAGTATGACCTTCAAAATATGCAACTAGTATGATAAGTAAAGAAACAGCATATAAGCTGAAGCCAAAGGTTATTTGATATACACATTCTACACATTCTGGATAAAGTATACTACTCATCTACATTCTGAGTGTGCTTGTTTGAAGAGCTCTCTTTTGGATACTGAAGTATTACTTTTCAATCTCACTGAACACTTCAATTCTTTTGATGCTCAAACTATCTAAGGTTGTAGATTACTTGACAGCTCCCCTAGTTGCATCTCCTCCTATTCTTGTAATCACTCAAGTCTCAGTGGTTGTAAATCCTATTTGGAATCTCTTGACTGTCTACATCTTGAGGCTTCTCTACTCTCATTGTTATCACTGATGTAAGTGCTACATCTTCCAGAAACATGTAATCTATTTCTACTGCATATTTTTAGAGACTAGTGTTACATACCATCCAATATCCATACTCTTTTCACCCTCTTCCAGTATAGATCATACTCTATTTCAATCATCTATCAACCTAAAAACCAAACCCTTTATTCCTCATCAATCTCATGGTGTTCTGAATAACAACTCCTATGGTGTTCAACAATTCAAAGTATGCATAGTGGTAGAATATTATTATATTAATACTTCTGTATTTAAGAATAATGGCCATCATATATAGTTCTTTAGTTTGATAATTAACTTGAACTTATACCATACTCATCTTATTTCCTTCCAAACTTCCATCATCTGAAATACAACTATGCAACAAATATGCTAGGTACAATGTTATCCATTAAAGCTAAGGTTATCATCTACATAGCTGTTAGATGTAGTTTACACCTCATTATCCAAGATTCAATAAGAGTCTCCCAGAAGTTCATATAGTTAAGTAAGCATTATTCAAAAATGTAGAAGTAGGAGCCAGAACAATCTTTGGCTTCAGCTTATGTACTGCATTTTTATGAGTTGCACTGGTCACATATTTTGGGAGAGTACTTAGGAAACTAAGAAGATAAAACTACTGGAAGGTGGTGAGATGTGTCATTGCCAACACTAGAAAATAGTATTAGTTTTGGTTGATTTTCAAGATAAGGCTATTACAGTACAAATTACTGGTATATATACTAAGTAAGCTATCTAGAGTAGTTATCTAGAATGGAGACTACTAAGCATTACTCTATTTACTAGTAATCCTTGGTTGTCAAGAAATAGAGATTTATGGAGTTAACAAGAGCCTAGCAAGGACATCTAAGATAGAATAAAGACAAATAATTTGCACTGGAAGAGATTGGAAAGTGCAGATAAGGGAGAGGCATTATCTATAAGTTGGAGTAAATGTGGCCAGAACATAATGTAACAATAGCAATACTTCTGGCCTCTTCTTTTCTCCAAAATTGCTAAGTCTATTCTTCTTTTTTATATTTTGTGCTATATTTGTGGATACTTTTGGCAAGTGTGAATTGTCTCTAATAACTAGGACAACAAATATCATTCTTTAAAGCCCCAGGTAGTTAGACAATAGCTCCTGATACTAAGCTGTTTACACTACTAGTATGGATATTAAACATATTATTGTTAGGCACAGTTCATACTGGAGGGCAAAAGTTCATGAGGTTCACTCAGAGTTTGTACTGAGTATGGAAACCTGTACAAAAAGCATGGTACTATAGACTTCCCAGAATAACCTTGGCTTCAGCTTATGTGCTATACCATCTGTCTGCTATGAGGTTATAACTTCAGAAGAGGATCAGAGTCCAAGAGAAGTAAGTTCTGATAAAAGATGTATAATCAAAGAATACTAGAGGTTATGTTCAACTATTGTTGTTAATTATTAAACCAGAGAATACAGTGTATTTACTAATCCTTATATACAAGTAAATCTAAAGAAGAACTCAGGGAATTTAGAGTATAGCCCTGAGCAAAGGTTTCATTAGTGAAATACTGATAGGGGTTAAAATAGAAGAACTCTAATATAGAAGGCCAAGTTGAAAAGTCATGAAATAATACTATTGTAGAAGACAGGCTATTATTGGATTTTAGACTAAGATAATACCACTGCAGAAGATGGGCTATTTTTAGGGTTGAACTTAGCATATGACAATTATCTTTATCAATAACTCTCAGAGCTTTGCTAGAAAGATAGTAAATGTTAAAACAACTGAACAAAGTCTGCAGAATTATAGCATAATTTATGTTTTTAGGAGAATCTAAGTATTTATTGTCTACAAGAATAACAGAATAAGGTATACTTTCAGGAGAACTTAAGAGGACACAATAAGGTCTTTTAAAAGTAGTGACTACTATAAGTACTTCTACCTTCTATTCCAATCTAGTAGAACAGTCCTAAGATAAGTAGAAAATAATGATGACTAGGTGGCTAAGAACTCTGATGGAAACATCTTATCATATGTCAAGTCCACTCATTCCAAAAACATGTTCCTATAATAGTGATGCAACAATTTTGGTATCTAGTCTTCCATAACAAAGATACTCTTATTAAACTCAGTCTTTCATAGTAGCATTCCCCTATCTGACCTCTTTCAGTGTTTTATCACTAAAATATTTTCTCAAGGCTATCTACTGAAACCTTCTAGTATCTTTTATATATCTGACTTGTATATAAGACTAGTAGTTATACTATAATTTGTTAGTCTGATAATCAACAAAGATAAACTTCTATTGAACTTAATTCCTAGTATTCAATAGCAATATACCAACATCAGCACTCACTCTTACTTCAGACTCCATTCATTTCTCTGAAGTTGTGACTATGTGACAGACAGATAACATAGCATATAAGCTAAAGCCAATATCATTTTGACAAGTCTATATTATTAAGCTCATAGCACAGAGTTTTTATACTCTATACATTCCCAAGATAATCCCACAAGCTTTCACTTTCTGATGTGAACTGTGCATGATAGTATTATCAGACTTGCCAATTCTGCTATTGTTCTGAGTAGTTCCATATACTAAATCCTCTATCACAGTTCTATCTGAAAATCTCTTCAAAAATTGCACTTCAAAGTCTAATGGCTTTCTCTCACCATAACTCTTCAATCCACTCAGGATCAACTCTAGTTCTACCACTTGGGACACTCTTCAATATGATTTCATGTTTTAGTGATAATCTTACTAGGGCATATTCTTCAAACACCCACAACACTCAAGACATATCTATCAAAGAGGCTGATTATCTCCAAGGTCTCCAATTTGTACTATTCAATCTGCCTATACAGTTTCACCTATTCTCAGCCCAAGTATTGTTTCTGTGGACAATAATCTTAATTAAGAGGATACTCCTACTACTAACCCAGTTACTAATAAACCTAACTCTTCTACTCACTTACAGTCAAAACCTTGGTATAGTGACAATTTAACTAATGAGAAATTGGCCAACATACTTAGTTGTATTTAAAATACACTTACTGCTAATCAAACTCCTGGTTTTAATTCTAATCAAAGGGAAACTATCACAAAATGAGCTACTCACTGATTGTGATACTTAAACTTAGATATCTTGATAGTAATTCAGAGGTTCAGTATAGGAAGATAGTGATAATAGTAGTATCAACAAGAATAATTAATGAAGATTAATATTGCTAAGTCTCAAGTCTAATCCTCAGACACAGAGGTATATATACAAAATAGTAATGGTCTGTGTGCAAGCTATTTTCATCACATGATCAAAACTTGTACCTGATGAGAGCTATCATCTATCATAGCAGATGTCAGGCTAATTTTAAAAGGTAACTAATTATGTCACTATATTGATATGCTTATATCTCTATGAATACTGATCTCTATATAATATATCATATATCATTAAAAACTGTTTGATGAGCATATGCAAATCTGTCCAGCTGTTCATAAGATATTAGCCAATAAAGCTTTTGCAGTTACTGATGGCCTAATATCTCAGTTATTTGTTGTTGCTTTCATACATTCCACATATGTGCAGATAGCCATTATTTGGAGCTTTCTAGCACAACTTAGTTTGTGAAAATTGATCTACTAGTTGTAGAAATATAAGCTGAATAAAGTTTTTAACAGGAACTAAAGCCTGTATTTCTAACACCTTCAGCAGTACTGAGCTTGACAAGCTCAATAATTTTTTATTTCAATGTCATCTTTATTTTCATGCAAATCTCATGCAATTCAATATAGACATTGCAAAAATTAGCTTTGCAATAACCTATCTTACTAGAGTTGGTTTAAGATAGGTCTCAACCAGGAAGACTAGAACATTCTGCAAGACTGGCTCTCTAACTGAAACCATTTTGTTGACAAATTACATCAGCACTTTGGTCTTTTGATTTTTCAGACCCTATTAATAAAGCAGCTACTATACTAGATAATTTCTGTATAAAGCCCAGTAATAAGATCTCTACTTACAATATGGATTTCATGCACTATGCCTCCCAATTAGATTAGAGAAATAGTGTTCTGTGCCACTACTATTACCAGGGGCTCCCCAATCAAATCTAGGATCCTATCTTTACCTAGGAACAAGATAAACCCATCTCATTTTAGAACATATATGCTTTAGCAATAAAAATTGATCACTACTACTGGCAACATAACTGCAAATGTCACCATGCAAAGTAGGCAAAAAAGGAGTCTCACTCCCAGAAGCAAGATAAGGTTTTCTCTACTGGCAACATCATGGCCTCCTAGAACAAGTAGAACATATCTCTAGTGGTTTTATCTACCAAACTATTCCCTTCCAACATATTGTCTTCCACTCCCAAGCAATCTAATTTCCCACAGGTGGACCTCTCCTTCAAGTTGGCCAACAATGGCAAGTTAATCAGTGATGAGTACAAGAAGTGTCTCAAAAACAACCTATGCCTCTATTATGATGCAGAAGACCACAAGTTAGACTTTTGCTCTAAAAAGTAAACCATGGTCACTCCCAAAAGCTGCAGTACTTCAGTGGTTACTAATCCTCCTATAGCTACTTCTGAGAAACCCTTGGAAAAATAGAGAGCTGTTACAACTCAAAGATTTTAGAGTAGATTAATGAATAGAACCTTGTATTAGGATTAACACAAGAGAACTCAATAGAGAACTTTATACAGGATTGTTTACCTAAAACTAATAGTCTATGCTCTACTATGTTAGCCTACCCTAAATGACCATGTATTTGTCTTAAGATCAATATGTATTAAACATGTTGTATGACATCATTCTTTCAAAACCTTCTATGTCCTTCTGTGACATATGATTGTGTGACCATGACTATGACTGCATCATGCAACCTGTAACAGATATGTGACAGTGAAGTCCAAAAATAAAAAATAAAATGAGAAAGAAATTGACAATAAATAGAGTCTACCATCTTTGATTCTAACAAGAGTGATCCTCAGGACTCTACACAGAATGAGGGCTATATTGAACTTTCTTGTGTAGTAACAAGTTTCATCCAACTTAACATATCTACTCTTTCTGATCCTTACTCCCTCTTTGTTTCTCTTACTTCTCTTTTGATCTATTATGGTATGCTTAAACTCTTATATTTTATTTTGATTTTCCTTTTATCTATTTTCTTTGATCTTAGGATTTCCTGGAGGTTTGAAGTGCTAGGCTTTTTTACCCAGTTGCTCTAACACTATTTTTAAGTCCTAAAATAAAAAATAAAATAAAAATAAAATAAAAATAAGAAAGAAAATAAAAATAAAATAGAGTCCATCATTCATGATTCTAACAATGATCATAATAAGCACTTTTACCCTACAGACATGTACGCCTAATGTCTGTATGATTATTGTTGGGTGAAAAAATGTCAATATATCTTTGCAAAATATCCCATATTTGCTTACAGTCTCTTAATTGATCTATTTCTATTTGTTGACTTCTTGAAGGAGTATCCAATTACCTTAATCTTCTCTCCTCAAGAATAACCTCTTTTTTTCTGTAAACCTCTATAAGTGCTAAAATAGTTTGCTTTCTGTTTCTATAGATATTGTTCCTAATCTCATCACTCTCAGTTTCTTTTTACTCTGTATTCTTGGTCTGTTTGTAGACTTGGGCACATAATTGGTAAGTTAGTTATAAGTAATCTTTATTTTTTCAATTTCTATTAACTCTGTTAGTGTTTCTATCTACTTATGAGAGATTTTTCTGTCTTCTAAGACAAAAATTATAAGCTACTTGTTGTAGATAGTCTGTTATGGCATTAGACATGATTCACACCTTGTTATCCAAGATCCAGAAGAATATCTTAGAAGTTCAAATTAAGTAACTATGTATTTATTTGAGAATGTGAAAGATAAATCAGAATGATCTTTGGCTTTAGCTTATGTGCTACATTTCTATGAGTCACATAGATAGTATGTTTTGGATCAGAGGCTTGGGGACTTAAGAGTAGAAAATTACTAGAAGGTGGTAAGGTATGTTATTACTGATACCAGAGAAGAAGTGCTAGTTTTAGTTAATTTTCAGAATAACTACTATAGTGTAGACTATTAGATTATATACTAGTTAGTATACCTAGGGTAGCTATTGTTGTGGCAACCACTAAACACAAAGTCCAATGATAACACAAGTGGTAAAGCTCTCAGTTAAGCAATCAAGTAGGGAAAAGCACAAGAGAACTCAACAAGAAGCCTCTGCTAAATTAGAGTCCTATTTATACTGTTACAGGTTGGTCCATACTACCACCTCATGTCTACCTCACATCTTACTCAAGGCTACTATGTGTACACTATGTGCCCTGACATTATCTTCCAGATTCTTCTACCATGTTCTAGGCCTATGACATCACATCATGTGACCTTTCATGTGACTGCAATATCATGTGTCTCTTTATTGTCAATAAAAAGAAAAAGAAAAAGAAATTCAAAAGAAAAGAAATATAAAATCAAGAAAAATAGATAAAAGAAAAAGAAAAATGTTAGTGTTCAAAGTGTTCTATAACAGCTATCTCAAATGTAACTACTAAGCAAGTTACCCTGATCACTAGTGATCCTTGGATGTTAAGGGATAGAGATTTATGAAGTTGTCTTGAACTAGTAAGAACATCCAAGGTGGAATAGATAGGTGTGATCTGTACTAGAAGAGGTTTGGAAGTGTGGATGAGGGGTAAATGGTTATTCATGGGTTGGGAGGAATGAGGTCAAAACATGGAATGTGATACATGGACTGCAATTAAGCACTATGTAGTAAAATGTTGACCAAAAACTATCTTCTAAGAGTCTATTACAAATTTTGGATGCCAAGGTGTAAACTGTGTCTAACAGATATGAGTAATATAAGACAAGTAATATATAATTTGAACTTGTTAATGATAGTTATAACAATCACAAGTCAAGATGACTCAAGACTAAAACTCAAGTAGTAATCTTAAGGTAGCTTTAGTAGAAATTACAAGAGGAACTCAACATGGAGTTCTTACTTTATTACTGTGTTATTTATACAAGTACATCATGATCTGTGCTAATAATAAATAACCCTACTCTAATATTTATATATTCTCTATAAGTCTTACTATTAGAGTTTTCAATATTGAGCTTGGCTTTCTTTTCTTTTTATTTAGTTTTTTATTTTCTTATCTAGACTTGGTTAAGGGAATATGACATAATATCATGTGTGACAGTCACACAGTCATAAAGTATGATATATTTCACACAAAAATGTATTATATCTATTACAGGCATAGTCATATAGTTATTTGACAAAGAGAATATTGTAAAAACTACTAGAAAGACTTAGATAATACTTTAGGGTAGATTAGTATAAAATACATACAGACCAGGACTGAGTAGTATATAAAATAGACAACTTTGTAGTAGAAACTTCATGTTAGATACAGTTCATATCTTAGTATCTAAGATCTATGGTAAACTCTTCTTGAAAGATAGATAAGTAATATACTTTTTCTGGAATGTATAAAACACAGATATCAAATAACCTTTGGCTTCAGCTTATTTACTGTGCTTCTACTTGTCATACTAATTATATATTATATTTTAAAGACCATACCAAAGATATTAGAGATAGTTAGTCTATCAAATGTTATGACTTAGGTTTAAGTGTCAAGAAAAAGGTGTACTTATGTATTGAGTGATACAAGAGAGCTCAATGGAGTTACTACTATAGAGTAGTCTACTTTATACTTCTAAAAGCTGATCTGTATACCTCCAACTTACTCTAAAGTTATGACTAAGCTATTTTAGTAGTTTTAATAGTATTTTAACAAGTCACATGAATGTTTGACTGTGACTGTGACTGTTGTGATATCATGTCACACTCCCTAGCCAAGTCCAAAAAAGAAAATAAAAGGGCTAAACTATAAAAGAAAAGAGAAATGATAAAAAACTAAGTCTATCCTAAGAATTTTTAACACCAGAAGGTAGAGAGATGTGCTATTACCAATACTGGAAGAGAGTATTAGTTTTAGTCAATTTTCAGGATAAGAGTTTACAGTATAACTACTGGCTTATATACTAAGTACTCTATCTAAGGTAGTTATCTCAATGGAGATTGTGAGTTACTGTAAGGGAACAGTCAACTCCAATTGTCAACTCTGATTTTGGGTTACAAAAACCCAAACATTCCTCCTGATATTTCCATCATTCTAGCCTTATGTCAGTACTGTTCCATCTGATTGCTATGAACTAGTAGAGTACTTAGGATAGCAGTTACCTCCAGAAAACCTCATTCTATTCTCTTAGGTTTCTCTAGAGGTAAGTCATGTATTAGGTATTACTTGTCAATGGACTTAAATTTTTCTAGAGCTTAAAGCACCATCTCTGTACTTCCACCCTCAGTTGTTCTAACAGTTACTTTAGATTTAGATAGTTCTTGGATAGAGAAATATAAATTCATGGAGTTGTTAGGGCATCTAGCAAGGATGTCCAAGGAGTGATTGATATAAAATAAATAGAGTTAATCTACACTGAAAGAGGTTTGTGAGTATAAATAAGAAGGTAGGTGTTATCTGTGGATTGGAATGTGATACTTTATTAA
>Ga0157368_1001134_pt1 | contig 11562 bp, 7 predicted proteins | sample AttbisABBM3_FD_113146 | JGI IMG/M metagenome (GOLD analysis project Ga0157368, IMG submission 113146) | Fungus gardens microbial communities from leaf cutter ant in Botucatu, State of São Paulo, Brazil - Atta bisphaerica ABBM3 | ecosystem: Host-associated > Fungi > Mycelium > Unclassified ...
ACATGAGGTTGTAGCACAGACCAGGTGTATTTAGTATATATAGGACTCTAATTTAGCAGAGACTCCTTGTCGAGTTCTCTTGTGAACTTCCCACTTGATATCCAACTTAAGAGATTTACCATTTATGTGATCATTTATCTTTGTGATAAGTGGTTGCCACAACAGTGTATTTGAAGAAGAGAAAGCAAATTTATTCCCTAGGTTTCTTACAGACACTACCATTCAAGATGGTGGTACAAGAGAGAGAAGGTGGTTTGGCTAGAATTTATAGTAGAAAGTGTTGTTCATGTATCTTACATAATACAGATTGATTGATTTAGTAATATGGAGAATTTGATATAAAAGCATCTGTAAGATACTTACTCAAATAAGAAGCAGAACTAAATAAAGTCTCCAAAGATAGAATGAAGTTTGATTCTAAGTAGGTCAGAGAATTACAGTGGGAAAATACCATTGACAAAGACTATAAAAAGGAGAGAAAAAGAATAAACTACAACATATTGATAATAGTCAAACTATTATCAAGTGATCCCTTCATGAAACAAAAAGCCCTAGAGTTAAACTCTAGAAAAGCAATAAAGTGACTTAATGAATTTTTATCTGAATTCCAATAGTTGTTGAACCTTCTACATTCATGAAGAATATGGCATCTAGTTTTGATTGTATAAGATTCACACAGACAACTGAAGTTCTCTTTGGGAAAAAACCTTAGTTAATATTCACCTATGTCATATGCCAAGTCCATTCATCTGGAAAACACATCTCTGTGGTACATTCCTTACCAACAATTAAAGCCTGCCTCCCATGGCAGCCACCTTTCTCACAACATACCTTATAGCAGTGCTGCAACTATCTGGGTATTCCATCTTCCATAGCAAAGATACTCCCATTCGACTTGGTCTTCCATGACAGAGTTACTTTTGTTAGTGTTTCAACACTGAAACCTCTACTTGGGGTAATAGGAGCTATTCCACTGAAACCTTGAGCATCTCCTATAGTAAGAATTCATATATAAGATGAGTAGTTATACTATAATTTGCTAGTCTGATAATCGACGAAGATAACTCTTATTGAACTTGATCCCCAGTATTCAATGGTGACATACCAAATCAGCACTCACTCCCATCTCAAACTTCTCCCTATTATCTGAAGTTGCGACCACATGGCAGACAGATGGTGCAGCACATAAGCTGAAGTCAAGGTCATTCCACAAGTCTGCACATCTCTGAGTCTATCTTGCAGACTTTCATTCCTGGTGTGAACTATGTCTGACAACTTATTGGTGAATAATTATTGTCAAGTAAGGAAATCTGTAAAAAGCAATAGAGAGAACACAGGTTTTGTTTAAGAGTTGTTTGTGACATGGAAATAGACCCCTCATAGAGTTGCCTAGAATTTTCATTTCTTTAATCATAAAAAGTGCTTTGCAAGAGTAATAACAGATATGCTGGTGAAAGAAGAGTTTTCTGTTGAAAATAAAACTGAAATACTTCTAATTGTCTTTCAGTTGTAGAATAGGACAACCAAGAGGAGTGAGATGTAAAGATGGAGAGTAAAAATATTTGGTTGACCTGGAAAAATGGAAGATTTCTGACTTCTTATGTTCAACTGTGAGTCCAACCTGATCAAAAAAAAAGGCAATGATGTTATAACTACAAAAAAAGAATAGCATTTCATTTTTCAAAAGATTTTCCTGTAAAATAAAAAGACCATCATCCACAAAAGATAGAAAAGAAACAACTAAATTTTTAAAAAGATTTTTAGACCTTTTTTGAAAATATGAAAGATAGGAGTAATATATAAAGCAGATAATATGGGAGAGAGTCTAGACTCTTGTCCTATACCTATATCTGTTCTGAAGAAAGGAGAAATGAAGTCATTCCACATATACTGTATTTTTCTGTCTATTAAATAGTTAGAAAAGAATAATGAAATTCTAGAATTGAAACTGGCTTTGTCCAGAATTAAAGAAAGAATTTGATGATTTAGCAAAGAGAAACATTGCACTATATTAAAAGTCAGAGTACTAGTTTGAAGGCTTTTGATCCAGCCTGAATAAATGAGATGAGTGAGGACAACTCCTATATCAGTTGTTGAATGTTACTTAAGTCCCCTTAGTTGATTTGAATGAACAAAATTGAACACAATGGATTGATACTGAAGTTTATTACCAATAACTTTCTCAATGAGTTTTTCCAGTGTATTGAGGAGAACTATCAGCCTGAACATTTTTGGGGAGTCATATGATGTTTTGTTTGGTTTTGGAATGACAATCAAGGTTGAAATTTTAAAATGTAATGGCCAGTGACCAAAATCAATGCATGTGTTAGCAATGTTGATAATATTAGTTAGACACTTATCATTGTTTAGAACAACTTTGAGATATCTCTAAGAGATTTGATCAGGTTTAGAAGTAGAAGATCTGTTGCATTTGTGAATTGTATTTCTAAACTCCTCTTTAGAGAGCTTTGGCCATTCCCTTGTAGATTTCAAAGGTAATTCATCTAATAACTGAAACTGAATGTTCATCTACTGATTTTGAGCTGAGTTAAACATCTGGTAGAGAGCTTGCCATAGATTATCAAGTTCAATATACAGATGCCTTATATATTGAAGGGCTCCTATGGCTGGGAGTTTACACTTCTTGATTCAGTTCATAAGGTCCCAAGGTCTCTTGTTTTTCAAAATGATTTCTTAAATCTTATCATTAAAGAAAATATATTTGGTTTTCTTTACAACTTTCTTGAATTCTTTCCAATTCTCTAGCAACTTTGAAGAGCAATAAGTATTTAGTTTGGCACCACACTTATTATTCCACCATACTTTAGAACATTTAGTAATATTAATATTCTTGGAGAATTTATACCATGTAAGATTCAAAATTCTCATATATTCTTGAACTGTTCTCTCCAAAGTTTTGATACTTGATATGTTTTCTATATTGATATTTTCTAGAACATTTTTAAGCTTGTTGACAAACAATTCTTCCTCTTGAAAATTCCTAATGATAGTTCTTCACTTCTCTTAAATGAATTCTTTACAGATAGATATGTCAACAATTAATGGAGTATAGTTAAAAGGATACCAAGATTGAGGCAAGATAATATGACTATTAATCTCATTTGAGTTTAGTTAAAGAAACATAAGATTGATGACTGAATTAGAATCATTGGGATTATCTACATATCTTGTTGGAACCTGTTGGACTGGAACAGATAATTGTAACTCAAAAAAATCAGTAGTATTTATAAGAATATTGCTATGAATTGAGTGATAAGGATAAGACAAGTCCCAATTACTATCTCTAATATTGAAATCTCCAGTCATGACAAGAATATTATAGATATTAATCTCAGTATTCTTGAGATACTTTAAGGCTGATTGTTGTTTATCTGAATAAACATTGATTGTAAAATAAATGCAGCCATTATTAGAGAAAGAAAAGCAATTAATATCTTTGTAATTGAAAATATCTCTTTAGAAAGTGAAATGTAAATAAAAAATTCAAACATTGATATAGATAATTACTCTTGGATATTCATTCTTGTTGGATGAACTTCTAGAGAATGTAACCCAAGATGGATGATTAGGTATACCAATGACTTTATCTCCTTCTTCAGAAGTCAAACTTAGGATGGTATGGATATAAGACTATAGCAGTTTCTAGATAAAGATGATATCAAACTCTTTTTTGTTTTCTAAGATTATTTTAGTGAGAAGTCTGTTCTTTTAAACATTTTGCAAGAAAAGTTTAAAATTCTTTAAAATCATAATCTTTCCTCACCCATAACTGAGTGTATTGACTTGTTTTTGTCTTCACAAAACTCTTGATACTTCTTTGAATGCTACTTCTTGTTGAATTGATACTTCCAAAAAGGGTACAAATAAATATCAGCTTGATATTCTCCTTTGTAGTTGTTGTATTTAAAGATATGTGAGCATGGTATGCCTTTTGGTATTTCAAGCCTTAGTGGATTAGTCTTGAAATATGATTTATAACATCATGCTAGATTGTGATGATACTCAACTTTGTACAATCTGTTGTACTTGACACATCTTGCTCCATGTTCTTGATATGAGAATATTGTATGTTTCTACTTCCAACAGTTTTTACACTGGGGTACTCTCAGATTTATGTTGGTACCCTATACTGTAGAAATATATCTTCCTACATTAAAGCATCTGTTAATAAGAGACTTAGTCTTAGCACTGCTCTGTATATCCCAAATATCAATCCAAATAATGGCCATATCCAATTTACTCAAAGCTTTGATGATTTTAGGTTTAGAGGCAAGAGTCACATCATTGAAAATGTGCATGGACTGTAGAACTTTCTTAACAACTTTGGATGTAATAGAAACATTTGTATCTTCTATAAGATATAGGATATCTAAGATCTTGAAGTATGATTTAGACTGAGGTAGTTTTGGAGTCATGATATCTTTAGAGTTAATGATATCAATATTCTTGATGTACTTTTCAATAATATTGAGGTCTAGGTTAGATGCAACTTGATTAGTAGTGATAGAAAAACCTTTATTATTAACTCAAATGAAATCCACCATAACTTCAGATTTAATTTCCTTCAAAGCTCTATTGATGTTCACAACATGTTTGTTGGATAATACCATGATTTTGTTTGTGTTGTCCGAACTCATAAGAACTAAAATTTGTCTTCTCAAAGGACCTTTAGTTGTCATATTAATTCTGAGTTTGTTGGATTTTGTCTTGTATATGACTTTTTGAACTTTTTTGAACTTTCTGAATTTTCTTGGATAGAAGATTTGGAAAGTTGTCCTTTATCTTTATGATTTCTTTGATGTTACTCAAAGAAACTTAAGCATATGATTGACTGTTAGTTTTTTCTAGTTTCTTATTCTATTTACCTTTACCTTTGATGTTCTGATTTCCTTTACTCTTATAAATTTTCAATTTTTCCAAAACCTTTTTACTTGACCTCAAAGGAATGGAAGAAAGAATTCTATATACATTTAATGCCTTATATGATTTGTCCAAATAATTTCCTTTGATAATGTCTTTTTTAAAATTTTTAGGTATGAATTGAGCTAAAATACATTGTTTAAAAGTCCTGTTATTGCTGTTGTTACCATTAACTATGAGTTTGTCCCATCTTGCTTTGTGAAATAAAATCCCAAGCTACTTGCCCAAAACCTGAAATATCCTTTTTAGTTTTGCTGCAGAGGTTTCTATTTTTGATAAAAAAAGCAATTCTATAAAGAGAAGTAGCAATATTTTTAGTATTGATTTCTGTAAAACTATTAGTACCAAAAATAGAAACAGAGTGTGCTTTGCTATCCCAAGAGTTTGAATTAGCTAGATAATCAACCAAATAAGAAATAGAAAATGTTTCAAACCCCTAAGGTTGATACATATTTATGTTATTGTTATCCACACTCTTTTCATAAGGTTCAAGTATGTTTTTAGTATCTATAGCCTCTTTGGTTAATGTGTTAGTTCCTTTCTTAAAAGTAGTATAAAACAGATGAGTCATATAGAAAAGAATAGTCTCTTAAACCTCTTGAAGATCTACTTGATCCGCCTATAATAGGTTGTTGTTTTGAGCTTTTATTCTTTCAACATAAGAAATAGAAGAAATGCTTGATTGCACTGACATCTCTTTAGAGTTGTTAGTGTTAGAATTTGCAGACCAACCTCTAAGAGTATTAATCTTCATGTTTATATTTGTAGTATTGTGAATTTCTGAGTTAAAAAGTGTATAAGTATCAAAAGAGAGCAATGTATTTGCTAATTCTCTTTTGGACACTACCATACAAGATAGTGGTAAGAAAGAAAGAACCACTGCTTTTATTTATACTTGACTGTCTGATCAGACATCTTTATTATTTATTTATTAACAAATATTCTAGTGAAAGTAAATTGAATCTTTTGAACTAATTTACCAATATATAGAGGCTAATATTAAAAATGTCCTCATTATAGCTGGAGACTTCAACATCAGAGATAGAGATTTGAATTCTTCATATCTCTTCCACTTGTTTCATAGCAATTCTCTCATGGAAATTACTGATTCTTTTAAACTTAAACTATCTTCTCCTGTTCATCAGGTCCCTACTCATTATGCCAATGATCCTAATGATTCTAATTTTATCATTAATCTCATATTTCTTTGACTGAACTCAGTCAAAATAGATAATCATTTTATTCCACCAGATTCTTGATATCTATTAGACTATACTTTTTTAACTGTTAATATTTCTATCATAGAAGAAGTCATTCAAGAAAAAAGATGTACCATTATTGTCAGGCACAGTTCACACTGGGGGTAAAAGTCTGTGAGATGGACTTGGAGATGTGTAGACTTGTGAAATGACCTTAGCTTTAGCTTATGTACTACACCATTTGTCTGTTGTGTGGTTGCAATTTCCAATAGAAGGAAGAAGTACAAAATAGAGCAAGTACTGATTGGTGTGTTGCTGTTGAACACCAGGGATCAAGTTCAATAGAGATAACTTAGTTATCTTTGTCAATTATCAGTAATTACTAGTCTTATATACAGGTACATACCATAGGAGATGCTTAGAGTTTTAGTAATATAGCCTCTATTATCCCAAGCAAAGATTTCATTGTTGAAACACTAACAGGAGTATGACTCTGCTATAGAAGACTAAGTCAAATAGAAGTATCTCTATTATAGAAAACAGAATCTCCAAATTATTACACTAATACTATGCAAACGTGTTGCAAAAAAGATGGCCACTATGGAAGGTAAGCTTTTTTGAATTAGATATAGATGTTGACAAGGGATATCCCATAGGGATATGTTTTCCAAATAGGTGGACTTGTCATATAATAGTATTCTCCTTTTAGGACTGATTCTTCAAAGTCTTATTAAATTTATCTAAAAATCCTATGATAGTATCTAAGTCAACAATATATAAACAGAAGAAATTTTCGCCTTTCTTCTGTATTACCATATCTTCCCCTATTCACTCTAACATCTTCTCAAAAGACTGCAGCAGGAAATACAATAAAGGCACAAGGAGGAGTAGTGGTTTCTGGTCCAGTTGGAAGAAGTGGCGAAGTTATATTGAGCTGATTATACAGCTCAGAAGGTAAGAAAGGAAACAGAGACCAAAGTGAGAAAAGAAGCTGAGAAGAGAAGGATTGCAGAAGAAGAGAAGAAGAAGAAAAAGAAAATGTTGGAGTACCTCTAACAGCTCTAGGACAAGATGCTAGTAGAGAATACTACTCTTTTGGAGGGCACTGAGGGATCACAGATCACAGAATTTAAGCATAAGAAAGTTTACCCAGAAGACAATAGGGACTGCTAGCCTTCCAAGAAGGCTAAAGAAAAACAACTGGTAAGGTACTATAGAGACATCAGGGTCAAGATAGAGGTGCTAACCCCTGTAAGAGATATGTGCATACCATGCAGGACTGCTTGATGCACAATTCAAGATGAGTAATAAGTTTCTTTTTTATTTTCCTTTTTATCAATAGCCTTTTCTTAGCCAGTCTCTTGCATATACTAGATGTATCACTATTAAGTAACAGTATGTTCCCTATACCAACACCAACTTTCTAGCAATGATCTCTACCTATGGTGGGGTTTTAAGTGTCATTGAAAAGGCACTCTAAAAGCTTATGAAGGAGTACCAAGAAGTAGAGGATTGGGGCCACAGTGGAACAAAGATGGGGCTTGGAAGGAGAAAATGAGAAGGAGGAGAGCAGAGATGATGATGAGGGGTCTGAGAATGGCTCCAGAGAAAGTCAGGAAGAGGAAACTCTATTGTCTGCCTCCTGTTAGTATAGTGGTTTTGTTTTCTTAATTTCCTTTTTAATTTTTAATTTTGGAAAGTTTGAAAAGAAACCCCAAAAAGTGTGCAGAAGCTGGGATTGAATGAGAATAAGCAAAGTGAATATACTAAGAAATTGATAAAGGAATCCCTGTTAGAAAGTGCATGGAGACAGGGAACAAATGCAACAGCATGATCAGAACAAAGAAAGTGGACTGGGCTTAGTAGGATATGTAATATGGAAATCAGATACTAAGTTGGTGGCATGAGTGAGTTTGGATATGGAAATCCACTTAGATTTGTTTCTAATATCTTCATACCCTAGCTGGATCACCTTGTACAGGAGTTTGCATGTCCATTGATGATTAATTTTAGAGTCCACTATCCAAGAAATTTCATATTCAGGTTTTCTGTCAATTATAACTGGAGCAGGGGCCAGTTGCGTTCTCTTGGAGAAAGAGTTAAATATGGGGGTTTAAGCATATATATATAGAAAACTAGATAAACAGAGTGTATAGACTCTGGGAGACAGAGGGTGAACAATAGTGTACCAGGCTGGGAAATGATTTTGTAGGGTCTAAGATATTTTTCGGAAAGCTTTTTTGAAGGCCAAGTGGTTCTGAAAAACTAAGCCTTGACAAAGACTTTGTTACCTACTTTGAAATCAGAAGTGGGAGAATGTTGCACATCAGCAGATTTTTTGATAATGCTATTGGACTGTGGAAATTTCAGCTTTGAGGGTACTCTGTAATTCATTGAGATCTATAGCAAAGTCATGGGCTTGGAAGAATGCAATGTCATATTTAGAGTGAACAGTGATGTTTGGATAATATCTCTTATTAGCAAAGAATGGAAAAATACTAGTAATAGCACTTGAGATATTATTGTAGGCAAACTCTACAAGAAGTAGAAGTTTGGACCAGTTATCTTGCTGGTAGTTACAATATATATGGAGGTAATAAGTCCATAGAAATAAAATTCCATGATCATTTGGGGATAGAAAGTTGTTTGAGAGATCTGTAGGGCTTGTGATGTTGTGGCTTAGATTGTATACAAATGACACAGGACTTGCAAAATTGTTGTATGTCAGCATGAAGGCTAGGCTATGAATATCTGTAGCAAACTAGCTCCAGTATTTTGTTTTGACTATAATGTCTAGTAAGGATGTGATCATGATTATACTGGAGAATATATGTATGGAGATTACCAGCGGATGGTATATAAATTCTGTTGTTAAGAGGAAGAAGACCATTTGGCTCCATAGACCACCAGCTATCTGTGGAGATGTATTTTATAGCAATTGGGTCACTAAGAAAGGCCAAAAGGATGTCTTGATGTAGGATGTCCAGATTAACTATTGTAGCTATACAAAAAGAAGAGAAGAGAAGGACAGTAGCTTATACAAAGGCTGTAAATTTCTGTTGAGTGAAAATTGGTTTAAAGTTGTGAGGGTTGACTGTGATATAGCTAGTATTCCCTCTTTAGGATAGATGTCCCATTGCCTAGTGAGAGTGTCTAGTTTGGTGTCAAGATGACTAGAACAGAATCTAATAATAAAGTTGAACTGAGAAAGATACTTGGACCACTGTGCTTGCCTCTGGATCAATACCTTGGTAGTAGAAAAGTACTTAAGGTTTTTGTGATTTATGATAACATTGATGGGATAGGCTGGACCTTCTAGATAATGTCACCAAATTTTGAAAGCTTCAAAAATGGCAAGTAGTTCCTTGTTATATATATTGTAGTTTAACTCTGCCATGGTAAAAGTGTAAGAGTGAAAGGCAACTAAATGGACTTCATTTTCTTCATTAACAATGGAAAGAATTGCAGCAAAAGCATAGTCCAAAGCATTGGTTTCCACAATCAGTTGGGCATTAGAAATCCAATGAGTAAGAATAAAAGTGGAGATGAATGTCTTCTTGAGAGAATTGAAATCATCACAATAGGAGAAGTCAAAATTCCACAGAATATCCTTCTAGATAAGGCATGTCAATGGAATAACAATGTCTGAATAGTTAAAGATAAACCAGCGATAGAAATTAGCAAAACCTAAGAAGGATTGAATATTCTTAACTTTCTTGAGCTCTGACCAGTCTTAAATAATCTTCACTTTGTCATTAGATATAGTAAGACTAGAAGGAAAAAGAATGTATTCCAGATATTCTACTAACTTGGAGTAGAATTCACATTTCTCTGCTTTGGCATAAAGGCTAGCCTTATAAAGATGCTTGAGTACTTCTTTAACATACTAGTAATGTTTGGACATGTTGTTTGAGTAGATGAGTATGTCATCCAGATAGATTATAACACAAATGTCCAAAAGGTTGGAGAAAATGTTATTTATAAATTACTAAAGGCTATGGGAGCATTGATAAGACTGAAGGGCATCACAGACCACTTAAATGATCCATAATATGTTCTAAAAGCAGTTTTCCATTCATCATCATCAGCAATGCAAACCAAATGGTAAGCATAGCACAGATCTATCTTTGAATAGACTCAAGCTTTGTGAGGTGAGTCCAGTAGGTTGGAGATAAGCAGGAGTAGATAGCAATTCTTTTTGGAAATATGGTTAAGACTGTAGAAATCAACACAGAGGCATAGTAAATTATCTTTCTTCTTAATGAATAGGACCAGTATACCATGTAGAGATGAGGTTGGTCAGATGAAACCCATATTGAGGTTTTCCTCAATGAATTCCTTGAGAGCCTCTTGTTCAGATACTAAGAGAGAGTATATAGGACTAACTAGAGGTTGAGCACCTTCTTCCAGATTGATTTTGAGATCATAAAGATAATGAGAAGTGAGGACTTTGGTATTACAAACTCAAGTCCTTAGAGTTAGACAAGTGAATAAACCTTGTATTGGGTTAACACAAGAGAACTTGATAGAGAACTCTATACAAGATAGTCTATCTTATATACTAAATTCACATGGTCCATGCTAACTACTTCTAACCTACTCTAAACAGCCATGTGTCAGCCTTAAGGTCAACATGTGTTACACATATTGTATGACAATCATCCTTCTAGAATCTTTTATGTTCTTCTATATATCTCATAACTTGTGACCATTACTGTGACTATGTCATCTGATGTGACTGATGTGTGACAGCATGATCTTGTCACTCTAACCCTAACCCTAAGTTCTAAAAATAGAAAACTAGAAAATAAATTTTAAAAAAATAAAAATAAATTAAGTCTACTGCTTTTAACTTTGATATTCAGCTTTAGTTTTGCTGGAAACATTAGTGAATTCATGATACTCAGAAGGGACATTGAAAAGATCAAAAGCTTCTGCAAGTTTTGTGGAGTTAGTCTGATGTCTAAAGAGTAAAGACAGAGTTCAAAATTGCTAGAGCCTGGGAGTTTTGATGCATATAAGAATGCAGCAGTACCAATGATAGTAATGTTAAGTTACTTGGAGTTAGACATAGAGATCTCAGATATAGATATAGAAACCATGGAATCTGATGATTGCAAAGAGATGTCAAGAAGTAATGAAGATGCTAATAATGTATTGGCCGTAATATGAGAAGGAGCAAGATTTTCCCACAAAAATGAATAGAAATTTATTGATCCATTTACCCAGTCAATCAGTAGATTGTTTCAGACAAGCTAGTTATATCTAAAAACCAAATAACAGAAAGAATTTAGCAGAGTAATATAGAAGTCCAAATTACCAGTGGAAAAAATTATGAGCAAGTTAGCAATTTCAGAGATAGTGCTGTTTGATGAACTATCAAACAAGTAGAGAGTAATCAGAGGAGTTGTGGATATTTTCA
>Ga0157368_1001135_pt1 | contig 11557 bp, 6 predicted proteins | sample AttbisABBM3_FD_113146 | JGI IMG/M metagenome (GOLD analysis project Ga0157368, IMG submission 113146) | Fungus gardens microbial communities from leaf cutter ant in Botucatu, State of São Paulo, Brazil - Atta bisphaerica ABBM3 | ecosystem: Host-associated > Fungi > Mycelium > Unclassified ...
CTAATAGTCTATGCTATACTAAACCTAGCCTACCTTAAAAGATATGTATACTATATATCATTAATATATAGTATATCTATGTTCTTCTATGTGATATATGATTATGTGACTGGGACTGTGACTGTGACATGTGATGTCATGCTAACCCCTAACTCTAAGTTCAAAACAGAAAATAAAAAATAAAAAATAAATGAGAATAAATAGAGTCCACCATCTTCAACCTCTTGGTAAGTAGTTGCCACAACACTTGCTGAGTTAACTAGAATGCTTTGTTAGCTTGTCTTTCCTTCCAAATATCAATAGGTATAATACAAGGTATAACATGTGTCATGCTTCCATCACATCATGCTTTCTCAGCTAAGTTCAACAAAGGACATGACTATAAGAGAAAAGAGAAAAAAGATGGAGAACACCTAAGTCCACTTTGAGGATTTCTGACACATTCCCATATTGGTAAGTAGTCATCAGTTGCTGTGCTTTGTTTCTTCTAGCAGATAGGATAGGCAGATGTGTGGTGCTGATGTGACACTTGCATAGCATTCCATATAATCTCAACATGTTCTTATGTTATAAGTATGTTGATATTCATACTTGCGAACAAATATGTACAAACAAAGATGTTCTGGACCTATCGTGCTGGTATAGACTCGCTCTTCTTTCTTCTTACTCGCTTTCCTAGGCACTGGAATGCTACTAATAAGGTTCTATCCCTCTTCCTGACTCCAAGAACTGAAGCTCAAAACGACCGTCGACTTGCCATTCTGGCTCACTGTAAACGTCATGCAAACAATACCACCAGTTCTGGTAAGTAGTGGCTCGTCCTTTAACCTCTACTTCCTCCAGGATCCTTATGCATCATGGGCGAGCTCCAGAGGATCAGTAGACATGAGGGATGTGAGCATTCTTCGCGTCGAAGAGCCAGGTAAATAAAGCTCTTAATCCACTTCAGTTGGAATGGCTGACATCATTGATGATACAGGAATCCCAATTCAACGGTATCCAAAGGCTCTGTTCTCAGAGCAGAAAGATACCACAAGTCAGAGTTTCTCTTGGCTCAGTCCTTGCTTGGCTGTGAGGATGAACCTTCCCCTCAGGAGCTTCAATTACGGACACTAGAGAAAGCGATGCATATGCTGATCCAGTTTTCAACGGAGACTAGTCTGCAGGTGAACGAGCTTGTGTCTGTCACCTGCGGACATGCTCGGGTCGCAGATCATGATTCAGTGTCATATCAGGCACTGCTGTCTCAACGGTGGAAATTGCAACGCCAACAAGATTCAATATCACAGAAAATGAAGGTCATACAACAAATCATGACTTCGCTGGCACCTGTGCCTTCTTGTGTCAGAGGGTCAGATGCAAACAAGGACCAGATGCCACGCCCAGAGGATAGGGCTTACACCAACCTCGTGTCCTTTCTATGTTGCTCTCGGCGTGTCGTATCCCTCCACCGCCGTTCCCACTCTCATTTGTTCGAGTTCCATCCCAGACCTCTTCACCTCGGTGCATCGCCTGCTATACCGTTGACTGTCATGCCCTCATCCCAACTTACGACAGCAGATACGAACAGTGATACGAGCCTTGACATGTTCGTTCAAACTCCTGTCGTGACCGACTCACTCATGAAGCAACAAACTCATCTCATGATTGGTAGTGAAGAAGTCGGTACAGCAACCATTTTCGCCCGAATACTCCCTAACCTCACTCCCCCTGATCCTTCTGACGTCAAGATCAAGCTACCTGATTATGTTCACGAGCTGTTGACCAAATTTGATGTAGGTCGCCATAACCTAGTCCCGTCCGGTACGACCTTGAGGTTCAAACCAAATGAAACCCACAAAACCGAAGTACGTAAACATCGGTTCTGGTCTTTCAGACGACCATCCAAAGACCAAGTTCCGAGTATTGCCTCGCAACCTGAGTTTCTCGTTCAATCTTCATCCGGAAGGTTGAGTCAGTTCATGTCGATACCAGAGACGCCGACTCTGCGGAAGGCAGATACAAGGGGAGAAGAGCCAAAAACAAGTGTCTCAGAGGTGGACTCACGGGACGAAAGTAACAATTCGATACGTAATCCTACATCGCCGAACAAAGTGATTGGTAGGATGACATCAAAAATTGCTCGCCGTATTTCTTTTGCATCCTGAGAACATGTGTGGACCTAGTAGAATTTCAAGCTGTATCACATTCTGGAATCCTTCGTCTATATGTCATATTCTTGGCCTGTTGTTTCCATACGCATAATTTATTACTCTGCATGCTTACATCGCAATACTGTCCGTAATTTAAACATGTATTATTTGCTTATTTGACATGTCTGATTTGGAGTATCTCCCGATTCGTGACTATGCTTACACTTGCATATCGCCTGGAACAATTGCGAAACGTCTGAGCGTTTTTGTTATGAAAGGCAGTGACTGTTAGGTGTACAGTTCTAATTCTAGTCTACTTTTCTCATCCGCTGCGGTGGCGTGCCCAATCGGATCCTATTAGAATCAGCTGGGCTTCTTGTTCTGCTCTCGACCCCATTGCCATTCACTCCACTATTATCATTATGAAACCCACCAAGATAAACTGAGACCTTCTCCACTCCGGCTCTTTCTCCTCCCTGTTCGGCCAATTCATAGTTCTCTGTATCATAGATGCCACTTTTCCCCCAGTATTTCCATAGCTGTACTCCCAAAATCCCATTCAAAGTCAAAGCCATTGCGAATGCACCAGCGACTAACCGGTCACCCACTTCCATCGCAGTTGTGTAGAGCCTGGCGAGACACCCGAGTACTTGTGCGCCTACTGCAAAAGCAGAAAGCTGGCCCGTAGATCTGGCTCGTGCGTTCTGCATTATTTGAGGTAGTTTTGCAGAGACAGCCAGAGGGAGAGTCGCAGCTTGTAGAAATGCCAACAGCCAATGGGGTATCGTTAACAATAAGAGAATGAATATTGACATCAACAATAGGATAAGAATTAAATGCTGTCGTCGCTTGCTGTAGTTGAATGACAGTGAGGGCCGATAATGTATAATCAAGAGAGTGATAACGGCGTTCTGGAGTGAGAGGAAGAAGTTTTCGCCATAAGTTGAAAATGGGAATTCATGGCGGAACGAATAGGTTGTGTTTATAGAGTAGGCCAGAGTTTCAAGAGAGAATGACGATAGGGAAAGCCCGCGCGCAGAGCATGCGTTGAGGACTATCCCCGACCATGAGAGCGTCAGTTGGAAGTGGAATTCGAATAAAATACAGATGACGTACTGAGGAAGAGCTGTGGTACCCTCATGATCGAGCCACCTACAACGATCCCGATGCCCAATCCTTTAGAAAGAGCATACTTCAAACATTTTGTATGAGTAACGTGTAGATCCTCAACAAGTGATGTGTAGCATTCCTATTGAGAACCATCTGAGTTGGTTGCTTAGAGCTGCAATACGAGAACGAACGGCCTGACTCACTTCTCCAATGATAAACACACCAAGGTCCCTGATGAACCATGGCAGGTTGCGAGTAACTGTCGTCATGGCTAGAGCTCATGGATTGATGGATTGATGGGACTATAGAAGGTTAGATAATCCTATCACCTACAGCGAACGACAAATGACAACAATACCAGTTTGAGGTACATATATCAAATAAAGAGAGAGAGAGTATGTGTGTGAGTATTGCAAGGAGCGACTGGGTCAAAGATTATGGGTATCCAAACTAGCAAGAGAGCGCGAGAGAATTGCAACAATATAGTGAGAAAGGCTAGCTAGAATTAAGAAACCATCAAGAACGGTTCGCATCTCCTGAGAATTTACCGAAGAATGAAGCTTTCATCTCCTTCAACTTTGATCCTATGTTCGGTTTCGAGGGACTTGGAGGCGGAGAGGCCAACGAAGTCCCCGAAGATAACCCAAAAGAACTTCGAAACCTCCTCAGTGTATTCCCGTTGCCCTTTTCGCGAGACAGTTGCTGCTCCTCGTCATAACTTGGTCGCGGACTCGGACGAAACCTAAATGCAGGTGATGGTTGGTCACCGTTGGAATTGAGGTTTCGCTCAGCCAGTGCTATTCTCATCTCGATTTCACCACTCATGGAGCCACCCGACATATTGCCAAAGCTACCGAAACTTCGACTGGGAAATAGTGCAGGCATGACTGGAGCAAGATGAACCTCCTTCTCCGACTTTGAATCGGAAGCCCCGAGCGGTCTTGGGTGTTTTCGTCCAAGAGAGAGCGGGAGGGACCAAGGAAAATGTGAATTTCCCCGACTTTGCTTCTCCCCCAAATCACTGCTCTTTCTCTTCCGCAAGACCCTGTTAAAGAGGGCCGAACTCGTCCTGAACCGGATATATTCCTCATCCTCCTCCCCATCATCATCATCATCATCACAAGCAGGATCTAGGGCTGATAAAATACACCTTGAATGAGAAGAAGACTGCAAGTACATCTGCACTGGAATCGGCGGGAGATTACGACTGGACAGGACAGATGGTACAGCCGGAATAGGTTGATATATCTTCTCACCCCCGAGTACAGACACACTTAGCCCATCCAAATGAGGAAATTGAGAATCTACATCTACAGGACTAGATGGTGCAGACGAAGGAGTAGATGGTGCAGTTGAATTTGCCTTGTTCCTCATGTTCGCTCTAACCGTGGAGTAGTATGGCCTTTGAGGTGTTCCGATCCGGGGAAGCGTCTGTAGTGGCGTTCTTGCCGTAGGAGGAATAAGCCGTAATGGTTCAATTAAAATCGGTGCGGTGGACGTAGGAGTGCTAAGTGTAATGCCAGGGGAAATTTTTTCAGAGGCCGGGCAAGTGTCACTAGGTGAGCAAGGAGGCGTGAGTGCGACCGGGAAGGAAGATGGTTGAGAACTCTCAGGAGGCGGGGAAAGTGGCGGAGAGCGCTCGGGTGGGGCAAGGCTATTGTTGCTGTTGACGGATATTCCTCCTCCTAGAGACAATCGTTTCTTCCTCCTCAAAGCCTTCGTCGAGGAAAAAGGAGGGTTCTTGGCAGCAGCCTCATTCACCGTCTCGTTCATCATATGTGTACTTATTGTACGTGTTTCAGAGGCAGTGTGGGCATCGTTATGAGTCTTGTCCTGGTGAAGGAAAATGCTGGGTACTGTTGCTTTACTTTTGCATATTGTTGTATCGATATTCAAGCCAATGAGCTGGCCTACCCTGACGGCAGCCTCTCTCTGACCCATCTGAGGAGAGGAGGCCTTGACGAAGAAAGGAATTGATCGATCACTTCTTAAATAGTCGGAAGTCCACAACACACACCTGGTCATATTGGATCACCGTAGAAACGTCAACATCCATGGTTGCGATCTCCCTCGGATCCAGTCGCTGCGCGGAATTATGAGAGTGTGCGAGTGTGCTTTGGTGAGTATCTGAATCACGGTGTGTATCAGGTATAATGTTGTCTGGCATTGGGGACTCGAGGACGCCTTGCGGTGACTTGTGGGTAATATCCAAAACTACGGGAAATTTTAATATCGTCCACGTGCAATTGAAGGTAAAATGCTCGAGGGCCGCGGGCCAAGAGAAGGGACAATGGTGGGTACTGGAACAACAGACCTCGAGTGTCCGGTGGACAACGGACAATGAACACGATCAAGTCTAGGACAATGCAATAATCCACTGGTAGCGTCCTTTGTCCTGGGCCAATACCCAGGTTGTGGGTGGTTTGGGAACAAGAGATCGGCGAATGTTGAATTTTTCTAAGACTATAAGTATTTTGCCACTACTACAATTAGTTTTTATGGACCCTGAACTGCGTTAATTTAGGGTTCCTCTACCACTTAATCGCCTCCCTGCCGGTTTCTCCGATCATAATTGAAGTGTGTACTGGTGAAATACGACATTGCAGCCGTAGTGAGAAGTATACGTGACATGACTGTGAGTTGTTATTCGGTTTGCAAGTTTGTTACTTTCATGACTATAGATTCAGCAATGCATTGACAGAAAGTAGAGATAAACTGGAGGCAAACTAGAAGTCCAAAGTTGAGACAAGCATGGCATCTGAATCACACCCGGTCCCAGAAGATCTCGATGCAACCTACCTGAAAGATTACGGGTAGACTGGATACGTCATGCCTAGCTATGATTGAGTATGTTATTATAATACGTATAAATATTAATATTTACCCTCTTGAAGTCGAGTCAGCCTCCATGTTAAATCCCATTACTCTGTGCACCCTTTCGCTCTTCATGCATTACCAAAAATTATAGCTTCCAATTGCCACCTCTCCAAACTTAGGAACTCTCTGGAATGACCGCCAATCCTAGTCTATTACAGAGGCTGCCGAAATCCCTTTATATCTTCTTTCTGCATGTCCTCTACTGTTTTTCTGTCAAGCCCCAGCAAGAAATTGACGATGAAGCTCAAATAGACTTACCCGTAAATGCCATGTACAGAAGAAGGTTACGCACCTGGATGACAAAACCGATGAAGAACTTTAGGAAGGCTGATAACGTACGACACCTGGGTAAGCCTGGACTCCTATCCATACACTTCAAACAGTGCCGAATTCAGATTGATAGAGGAATGGTCTCAGCAAAAAGCAGATTTTTTCCTTTCTCCTAGTTTGAAGAAGAAATATGTGCAAAACGCACGAAAAAAGGGTTTACGCGTTCGTTTCTCTGATTTCATTATGGAACACCCCAGAACACCATCAGACGAATGTTCTCAGAACTTCTGCCTCCCCCCGACTATTCGTATTGAAGACTGGAGTACTCCTCCTCCGAAGGAGGTATCCTATTCAGAGTCTCTGATAACGGTTGACATTCCCTTTCCTCGGCCAGAGTTCATGTCGAGTTCAAGTAGAGACTCTTTGGTTGTGTCATCTCCAGACTTTCCATGCTTTAAACGTAGCTGCAGGACACCAGGCAGTAGACAGATCCATGGACTGTCCTGTTCCGATCACAAGATGGAACCAGGCTATGGGGTTAAGAATTACGACAACGTGTACCGATCGAGTTTCACCAATTTTCCTCAGCTTCTGGAACAATATTCTGTATTAGATGAATTCATTCTTCCCAGGCTTGTTCGACCTGCTCGCACGTCAAAATTGCTTTTATCTTCTTCCTTTCTAGATCTACTACAGAGGACTTCTTTTTCAGCAGACAGAGTTAACTCGATTGCTCAAGGAGGTACACAGGAGACCACAAAACAGGAAATTACAACAATCCATCGGGACAGTATACAAGATCCTCTCCCTGCATTCCAAAATCTCATGGGTATCCCCCAGCGGCCATTGGGGAAGTCAAATAAAATTTCATCTGTATTTAAGAGACATCGCTCTCATCCGCCACCGACTTCCCCTCCTCAAAATGGCATCGATGTTGCCATTCCTTTTCATAGCGAAACCGGTAAAAATAACCCAAGTGGAGATTACTACAGGCATTCCATCGACGTGTCTGATTTTCCTTTTCCTGTGGGCATTGTGCTTTCTTCCGATGTTCAATCGGCTATTTTGACTCGTTTCCATGAGAAAGGACTCGCTACGACTCCAGAACGGAGCTTATCTGGCCGAATGTATCCATCCAGATATTTCCGTCAACCGCTTACTATCTTTAACTGCGACGTTCCGTATCCTTGCGTTTTTGATCTTGATGATTATTTCCGGGATTTGTCTCGATCATCTGGTTCAGTAACTCTGGCTTTTCTTGATTCCATCCCGCAAGTTTCCCACAGCGAGTGCTTCGTGCCAGCTTATGAAAGAAACTTATTTACACGGCCTCCTGATATCGGCGAGGAGCAAGAATTTTCCAATGCATCTAGGTCATCGGAAGACTTTCCGCTACTAAGCTTGCTTTCCTACCGTTTGCAGACTCCGGCTCTGTCCGACGAACGGAGGGGTATTGTTGAGGCCATTGAAGGACCAGGCACTACATTGGAGGAGCCTGTTAACCCCGACAATGGTTTGGTTCTCAGCCAAATAACTGCGACGAATCACAAGTCTTGTGATGTGGAGCAGATGCACCCAAGTTTGTGTAGTCATATGCTCAAGCAGCGACAGTGCGATTCACTTTATAGGAGTACTGGGGAGGATGATGATGATGAGAGCTTGGTGCCTCTAGTAGAAAATTATAGCTCAATCTCTGCACTATGGCATTATCCTCACCAGTCGACAGCCCACGGCTTTCCCTCTCACTATGATCGCAAACTCAATCCAGTAATCGAAGTGACATCGGAATCAGAGTGTTCCAGTGATATAATGACCCCTAAAGTTCTGTCGCCACGTCTTGGTTCGGATACTAGTAACATAATGGCTGTTGACAGAACTCCTACAGCATTTCTTCATCGAGCTGGTGATTCACTCAATAAGGTTAATTGCGGTCTAGAGTTACGAAGCCAGTTGGGAACTACAAGACAGACTGTTCCACATTGGGTATTACCAGGTCAAAATGATGGCAGGGCAATGAACGAAAGCGCCCGACAAATGCAGAAGAATGTGAGTGCTGAGATGACTAAGAAATTCACCACGGCCGGGCCCTCAGCTCCCTTGCGACCAAAGGGGAGGAGAGTCGCGCCACAGAGATTTTGACTTAACATGATATATTGTCCTCGATTATGTTTCTGCATGTACTGTTTTATCCCTCCGTTCCCTCCTGTGTGTAAATTTTCACACACATCACAATATGGTTTTTCAAATCAAAAGTTTTTGAGCCGAAAATCCTTTGAGTTATATTACAAAATTACAAGAGCTGATGTATGGCTGAGTGAAAACAATTCCAGAACCTATAACCGGGTGTCGAAACAAGTCGTTTTGGTGTCCTCGTGAGTTTGTGGGTGTGCCACAAAGTTACAAGGGTGATCGAGAATGCTCGTAGTGTATGAATACATGGACCCTTAAATCTATTGTTAGTAGTAAATTTATATTGTAAATATTTACTTGTAGAATGTTCATAGTATACTTAGGTAGGTATGGACACTTGAGTGTTGAAGCACCACATTTACACCACATTTACTGTACTTCCTGTTAGGTTAAGGGCCCCAACAGCAATCTTCAGGCTGTATCTATAACACTCAAATTCCCCAGGCTCAATGGTACCAATTACTATGCTTGGGCTGACAACATGAAGGCTGCACTCCAGCCTCAATTTCTGTAGCTTTATGTACAGGGCCTAGAGAAATGTTCTAACAAATACAACATATTTCCTTCTCTTGATAAGGATGGGAGATGCTTTACAACTTCCTTAACCAAGCTCAAGAATTGGGTCCAGTTGAAGAAGGATTACTTGGAGTGGGTGTTATAAACTTAAGCCCTAGAGTCAGACAAAAGACACACTCTTGTATTGAGTAACACAAGAGAACTCAATGGAGTTCCCATTACAAACTAGTCTATCTTGTATATAACAGACTGTGGTCTGTGTGCACACTATAACTAACCTACCCTAAAGTCCATATGGCTAACATATCATAGCCATATTATACAACATCATCTGCTTTACAACCTTTTGCAACCTTTTATGTACAAATAGAGGTATTGCTCCAAAGTTTGGTTTGTATGTTAAGTTTGTTCATTACCTTCAAGATGGTATCCTGAAATCAAGTGAAGATACATGTCCAGAGCTATGTCTAAAAAATGAAAGAAGTTCAAGACAAACTCTGAGCTACAGTCAGAGATGATATAAGGAACATCATGCTTAGAAAACATATGAAGAACAAACAGATGAACTAGGTCCATAGAGGTGATGGTGTTATGAACAGAGATGAAAATTGCTTGCTTGGTAAGCTGGTCAACAATTATCAGAATAGTGTCAAATCCAGAGAATAACAAGAGTTTTGTTATGATCTTAAACTTGGCTCAGGTTGCAACTTAGGTAAAGACTTGGTTAAGAGTGGGGAATGAGTCAATTGGTAAAGCTTAAGGATACAGAATAGTATCTACAGCTATATACCTAATGACCATGAGGAGTATATGAAGCATCCTTGAGAAAACAATAATGAAAGAAATGAGGAAGCCTTCACTTCTACATAAGTCACTGACTGAGACTACATGAGATAATGGCAAGGCATAGTAAATAGTGAGTCAAAAATGAAATAAATACCAGCACATGTCTAGTATGATGTAAATTCCTGTAAAACATGAGGTAGTCAATCATACAATTGTAACAAGTTTCTCAATAAAATTCATAGAAATAGAATTTCAGAGACCTTCAGAGATAGGAAGTTGTTTGAGATATTTATAGGACTTGTGAAGCCAAGGTTTGGATTGTATGCAAGTGACACAAGACTTGTAAAATTGTTATATATCTGTATGAAAACTTGACCAGGAATATCCACAACAAACAAGTTCTAATATTTTCATATTTTTATGATTGAAATAGCTGGATAAGATGTGTTTATAATCATACTAGAGTACACATGTGTGGAGGTTGATGTTAGGGTGACTAGCAAAGATAATGATATATAAATTCTACTATTAAGAAGAAGAAGACTTGAGCAGTCTATAGACTAGTAGCCTTCAATAGGATTGTGTTTCACAGTAATAGGATTACTTAGAAGTGCTATATGGATATCTCAGTAAAGAGTGTTGAAATCAATGACTATGGCTATACAGAGTGAGGAAGTGAATATAAAAATGTTGCTTAGACAAAAGCCACAAGTTGTTTATAGGTAATAATAGGTTTGAAGTTATGAGAGTTGATTGTAGTATAGTTAGTATTCCCCTTTTTAGAATAGACATTCTATTGTCTAGTAAGAGCAAGAGCATTTGGTTTGGTACCAAGATAATCTGGGCAAACCTAGATGACATGGTTAAACTATGAGAGATACTTAGACCACTATGTTTGTCTATAAATTAATACTTTGGTAGTAGAGAAGTGCTCAAGGTTTTTGTAATCTATAACAACATTGATAGAAAAGGCCATACCCTCAAGATAGTGATACCAAATTTTACAGACTTTAAAAATGGTCAGAAGTTTCATATCATAAGTGTTGTAATTCAACTTCACAAAAATAAAATTCTAAAAGTGAAAGATAACTGGATGAACTTCATTATTTTCATCTATAATGAAAAAAATAGCAGTGAGAGTGTAGCTGGAGACATCTTTTTCCATAATGAGTTGAATATTAGAGATCTAGTAGGTAAAAATATAAGAAAGACTAAAATATCTTTGACTTTTGTTAGTTTTGGTCAATTCTGAATAATCTTAACTTTGTTATCTGACATGGTAAATCTGGAAGAAGAAAAGGTGTATCCAAAATGCTCTACTGACTTAGAATAGAACCTGCACTTCTTTGTTTTAGTATAGAGACTAGCTTTATAGAGTTTTTTGAGTACTTTTTTGACATACTAGCAATACACAAATATATTGTCAGAGTAGATGAGTAAAGTATATTGTTATGATCTTAAGTCCTTGGAGTAAGACGAAAGAACAACTCTTGTATTGAGTAACATAAGAGAACTCAATAGAGTTCCTAGTACAAAGTAGTCTACCTTATATACTACTACTCATGGTCTGTGCTTACTACTGTGCACCCTACTCTAAATGACCATGTGTATGACATGAGGCCAACATGTGTTGTCCATGTTGTATGATGTCACTTTATTCTAGAATCTTCTACTCC
>Ga0157368_1001138_pt1 | contig 11533 bp, 12 predicted proteins | sample AttbisABBM3_FD_113146 | JGI IMG/M metagenome (GOLD analysis project Ga0157368, IMG submission 113146) | Fungus gardens microbial communities from leaf cutter ant in Botucatu, State of São Paulo, Brazil - Atta bisphaerica ABBM3 | ecosystem: Host-associated > Fungi > Mycelium > Unclassified ...
AAATATAAAATAAATATAAAATAGAAATAAAATAGAAATAAAATAGAAATCAAGTCTACTATCTTCTACTCTGATACAAAGTATATAGTTTCTTAGGAGCCTGCTCTCAAGCAAGCCTATTATGAGGCTAGCTTGTAGAAAAATCAAAGAATATTTTTTAATTATTAGAAGAACTAACTACAACTAGAAACTAATAACAAAGACTGAGGCACATTGCTTCTTTTTCTCTAACCACTATCTTATATGGTAGCACCCAAAAGAGATTTAGCAAATACATAATTTTATTTTAACATTTATACCTTTTCTAATCTAATAGTCTAAAATGATTCAAACATGAACATAGATATTGATACACCCAGAGGCAGGTCTGCTACTTCTAGTACTAATAGCTCTAGAGCATCACTGACACACTCAAATCTTTCTTCCATCTCTTATGTTGAGAGGATGGAAGCTCAAAGTAATAATCTATCTTGGGCTGAACATATAAAGCTTAATAAGATGAAAGAAATCATCTTGTTATATGTAATTTCCAAGGTAAGAGAAAACAAATCTGCTAATGAGGCTATAGACCCTACTCCCAAAGCTAAGAAGAAACATTCAAACAATAAGGCTACAATTCTGAACAATATGCTTGATTCACAAGATGAAGATATGGCTAACAGCAATATGAATATATATGCACTATAAGGTCTCAAAACATCTTCTATTCCATATGAAGACTATCAACCAGCTGAGCTGAATTCCTAGAATGGGGGAACTCACTCTTTATCTATCTTTAGAACTAATAAATTTTTAGAAATCAATTCTAAGAATATTTCAACTTTACTTTTATGAATAGTAGACTTCATTTGTAATATAAAATTAAAACACAATACTGAAAACAACATTCTGGATCTCAAGGGATTTCATCAGGCTACCTAGTTGTTTATTTTTTCTATCTATGAAGCAGAGTGGAATTCTCTGAAAGCTGACAATCTTAACAAAATATTTAGGCAAAATATCACTTCTAAATTCACTTCAAAGACCACAAACAAGAAACCCAACAAGAGAGTTGAGTTGACCAATAAGGGAAAACAAGCAAAAGTAGGAAGAATACCACCTTCCATCTTATCTAAGCCTTCCAAAGAAACTTTAGAAAAAATTCTTCCAAAAGAAAGGTAAAAACTCTCAAGAAGACTCCAATATCAAGAGTAGGTATTCATATACTCAGGCCTTAGCTCTCAAGGTCAAGAAAATTTTGAAACTCAAAGAAAATTTCTCCAATCTATCTTCAAAAAAAATTGAAGATATACATAACACAATCAACAATTCTGGAAAAGTAAAACCCAAAATCAATATGACAACTAAAGGTTCTTTTAGGAGACAGATTATTATGCCTATGAGTAATAATAATATTTTGAAATTCATGACATCTTCCAGTTCACATATCACTAACTTAAACAGGGCCTTTAAGAACATCAAATTAGAAATTGTGGCTAATTTTACTTGCTCTGATTAACATGAACTTATTATAACTACCCAAACAATAACTTTGCAGTATACCTCCTTAGCAACTCACTCCTCTTAAACTCTTCTGTCTTTCAATTGAACTTTATCTTCCATCTTTTGTCTATCCTTTTCTGTTACCTAACTTCTGCTTCTAATCTACTCTCAAATTTATCCACCAACTTTTTCACATTCTCTAAATCATACTCATTGAGACCAGCAGTTTCAAATTTACCACATTCTTTGATACTATTTTCTCTATCTCATATAATCCCACATATTTCTCCATCAACTTTTTTACTAGTCCTTCTTTGAATAATAAGTCTTTTGTACTTAGCATCACTTTATCATACTTCTTTCACTTCTCTACTTCTCTTTGTCCTCTATTTGCTTGTCTCTTCATATCCTCTTACACCTTCTTCAATGCTGCTTCTGCTTCTTTTTGTACTCTCTTCATTCTTTCTGCAAATTCCATTGCTTTCCTCACTTTTCCTTTTCTTCTGATATCTGTCCCCATCTTTAACTCTCTACCATAGTTTGCTATAAAAAGTGAAACCTTTGTTGCCATATAAACCTTGTTGTTCACTGTAAACTCTGCTGTTGCTAACTACTCTGGCTAATTCCTCTACCTATATTTTATAAAGAATCTCAAGTACTGTTTCAACTCTTAGTTCATCCATTCTGTCTGTCCATCTATTTGTGAGTGGAATGCTATTGACAACCTTGTCTCTATTCCTAATATCTTATTTAACTCTCTTGTTAACTCTGCTGCAAACTATGGTCCTCTATCACTTATCACACTCTCTGGCAATTCATGTAACTTTTACATATTATCTCTAAACAATCTTGCTAATTCTTCTGCTGATGTTTCTTTCATTGTTGCTACAAAATGAGCCATCTTGAACAATCTATCACATACTACCAATATTATGTCCTTCCCTACTACTAATAGCAACTTTGTGATAAAGTCTACTATTAGATATATCCATAGCTTTTCCAGTACTTTACTTATTATCAGCTTCCTCACTGGTACCTCTGTCCTGTTTTTCATCCTTTGACATACATTATACCCTTCTACATATTTTCCTACATCTTTGGTCACCTTAGGCCACTAGTAGTTTCTCATTACTAACTCTATTGTCTTCTATCTATATCCATGTCCAGCTACTAGTATATCATGATGAAGCTGGATTATCTCTGCTCTCAACTCCTTATCTTTTGGCACATATATTTTTCCTTCTTTCAATATTACTTCTCCCTTTATCTTCCATTCATCTCCTCTCAAGTTTTATACTCCTGTCTTCTTCATCTCTTCAACTACTCTAACTACTTCTTTGTCTTTATCCCTAATCTTTTTTATCTTTTCTACTATATCTACTTCAGGTCTTTCTACTACTACTTTATAGAAATTTAATGCTCAGTACATGCTTCAAGGTAAAATTGAATCTTGACAGGTATAACATCTATCTTGCTTGTCCCCTATTCAATTTCTGTGCTTTTATAAAGTATTCCAGATTTTTGTGGTTGGTTCAAATCTTGAACTTGAATCTTGTACCCTCTAAAATATGTCTCTAGTTTTCTAATCCCCTAATCACTGCCAATATTTCTTTATTGTTTATTTCATAATTTCTCTCTATCTTATTCAATGATTTTGATAAATAGGCCACTGGCCTCTATTTCCCATCCTTGCACTCCATAGATAATATTCCCTCTGTTGCATAATCTGATGCATTTACTTCCATCCTTATTTTCTTGTCTAAGTCTGGGATAACTATAATTGGTTTTGTAGTGAACTATTTCTTCAATGCCTCAAATAACTTTTTCTGTCTCAATTCCCATTCCAACTTCTGCTCTTTCCTCATCAACTATGCAATGGCCTCACTATCTTTACAAACCCTTCTATAAATCTCCTATAATAATTTGCCAACTCTAGGAACTTCTGTATATTCTTCACTGATTTAGAAACTGGCCAATCCAATATTGCCTTTACTTTTGCTTCTTTCATCTTTATTCTCTATGGCCCCAATACCACTTCTAAGAAATATACTTCTCTAACTTTCCATTTGCACTTCTCCAGTTTCATATACAAGTTATTATCTTCTAATCTTCCTGATATTTCTGTTACTAACTCATCATGCCCCTCCTTTGTTTCTATCTCTACCATATATCATCTATAAAGCTTCCAACCTTTCTTATGTTTATCAAGTCTCTCAGCAACTCATTCATTATAATCTGGAAAGTGGCTGGCAAATTCATTAGTCCAAAAAACATGACAGTAGGCTCAAAAGATCCCTCTGGGGTTGTAAAAGCTGCCTTTCACTTATCTCTTTCTTTTATCTTCACATTATTGTACCCCCACCTCAAATCCATCTTTGTAAATATTTTCTTGGTTCCAATGTTCTTGATTATATCCAAAATAAGTGGTAATGGATAATTGTTCTTTACTATCCACTTATTGAGATATTGATAGTCTTGTACCATTCTTGTCTTTCTATTCTTCTTTCCTACAAAGAATACTGGCACAGTCTGTGATGAATTTAATAGTCTGATATACCTCTTCCTTGTCTGTTCTACTATAAACTCTCTTACTTTCTCTCTCTTCTCTTTTGACAATGGATATACCTTTCTTTTTCTTGGCACAAATTCTTCTTTCAGCTCAATTTCATGATCCCAGATCTTTCTTGTAGATATTCTTTCACTCTGTTTCTTGCCAAAGACTTTTATCCACTTATAAAATTTCTCTAGAATCAACTTTTTTGCCTCAGCTTCCAACTTTGTCACTTTTTCTTTCTTATCTCATATTTTTCTCATTCTTTTACTACTCTCTTTATTTCTATTATACTGCTTCCCTTTGTTTTATTCTTCTTCTTCTGACTTTTTTCCCCTTCTCACTTATCTTCTTCTCACTTCTTTTCTTCTTCCCTTTGTTTCTACCATTCTAACTTCCATTGCTTTGGTCTCCATTGCCTCCTACACTCTTCTAGACATCTCATCATCTTCACTTCTTCTGTTTTTCAATTGATTTCTGGATTGTGGTGAGCTAGCCAAGGTATATCCAGTATTATGCTCCATTTCTGTCCCCTTATTATATCTATCTACATTCTTCTCCTATACCCTTGGTAGTAAATATTTACTTCTACCATATGCTCAATAAGTCCCTTCTTGTTGAAAGAGCTATCTACATTTCTTACATATATAGACCTCTCAATCTTCTTCAACTTAAACCTCTGTTTTCTTAAAAACTCCAAACTCATCCCCAATCCTATAGTCTCACTGTCCAGTAATACTTCTACTATCATTCCTTCCTGTGTGTCAATCCTTTCCAATCCAATTTTCACTGTTACTTCTCTTAGCATGTCCTTTTTGTCCAGATTGTAACAGGATATATTATCTACTACTCTACTGAGCATTGAAAATCTGTTATAGCTACTGAGATCTAATTGAGAACTATTGGATCTCTCTCCCATTTAAGTTACTCTGTCTATTATTCTCAGTCCTCTGCTCATTTTTTCCATATTCCAGTCTTTTACCCTTCCCAATTCTACCTTTTATTCTTCTGTTTCTGTAGTTTCTTACCAAATATCCAAATCTTTCACAGTTGTAGCAATTTCTATTCCCCCTATCTATGTTCATAACATATGGGTTGTGAGGTGCAAACCTTATCTATTGATTTGAGCATGCCATCACTATGTTTGTTTTTTCTACTCTCTCTATTGGAGCAGGCCCTATAGAAACTTGCTGTTGGGGAGTCTCTTGTCTCCTTGGCCAAACCTGAGATTGTGGCATTTGTTGTGCCCCCTGGTCATTTGACCTTGGAGCTTATGATCCTTGACCTTGTTGCTCTCTCAGTTTCTCCTTCTCTTATCTACTCTCCCTCCAATGTCTATCTAAATTAGTGGCATGCTCATACCACTAATCAATACTAGTTGGAGGCCTCTTTGCCTCTATCAGCTTCCTTCTTATTGCTCCACTCATTTCTCTTTTAAATTCTTCCACCAATACTCTTTCTTCATATCTATTATCTCTCACTGCTCTTTGAAACTCTTGCATAAATTCCTTTATATTTCTTTCTCCTTGCTCTATCCTCCTGAGTTCTGCTACTTTTACTGATTCTTCATCTCTTTCTCCAAACTTCTTTCTTAATTCCAACAGAAATTCTCCTACTGATCCAAATTCTACTTCTCTGTTTTCTAAATCCTTTAACAAATTTTCCTTCCATATAAGATAACACCCATTGGATTCATTCTTCCACTGTTGCCCCTCTCATCCTCGTTCTTAGATATAATCTGTATGCTGTGATAAATTCTCCTACTTTTCCTGTTTCTCTATTAAAAACTGGTAGTTTTGCTATCTTTATATTGGATCCTGTGTTGAATCCCTCCATTGCCTCTTTTACTTCTATCACTACTCCTCCTGCAATTAAGACTTGAATTTGTGCTTACATTATCACTAATTATTCCTGTTACTGTTTGATGATTTGATATAAGCTGTATTGACTTATGATGTATGATGATAATAATAACAGTAAGAGAGTTGATGATGATGGTGGTGGTGTGGGTGATGATGAAGTATATAGAGAAAGAGTAGAACTGGTGCTAGTTTCACTTTCTGACTTATACTCAGAACTTGATTTAATCTCAGTATGTGTTAGCAAGTTCTCTTCTAGTTTCATTTCATACTTCCTACTAACTACCTTTTCTACTGACTGCTGCTCTAAGGAAAGAATAAATGATTTTAGTCTAAGAAGACTATTTTACTTTAAGCAAGATCTTAAAGATGTCTGCTGTTCTTCTACATAGATAGCTTACAAGTAGAATTATAGCACAGAGCTGATAGTTGAAGAAAGTATATAACATGTCTACAAAAGGTAATATATCTGAAATGCACCAGTGGGCTTTGGTACAAACAAATAGCCAAGCTTTGCCTACTTAGCTAGTATACTTTTTAAGCTTAAGGTTTAGTTTTGCCTTTCTTGACTTTGAGCATGTTGCCCTTGGTTAAGGATAATAAGAGAATAAAAGGGTAGAGAGGGTTCTATGTTGGACAGTCTCAAAAAATGGAATTAAGTTCTAATGTTATAACTTATGACACAAGTTTTATAGTTAAAAGTAAAACCTTAGATTGAAGTTAATCATAAGAGAACTCGATAAAGTTTCTAGGTACAAAGTATCTACCTTATATACTAACAACTGGTGGTCTATGCTCTACTACTTTAGCCTTCCCCTAAATGACCATATATTATCTTTAAGATCAACATATGTCAAACATACTATATGATATTATTGTTTTAGAACCTTTTATATCCTTCTATTGTGACCATGTGATTGTGTGACAGTGACTTGTGACTTGCATAACACTAGTTTGTGACAGTTGTGACCATCATGCTAAACCATAACCCTAAATAAAAGAGAAAATAAAATAAAATGTCAAGAAAAAAAATAAAATAGAGTTTATTGTTTACAACTCTGATAAACAAGGTGAATCATGCCCTCATAACTTCAAATGCTTTAATTGCAAAGGCAACCATTAGGCTGATTCTAACACTTGTCTATTTTGGAGACATCAATTTAACAAGAAATAATACTCTAAGAAATATCAAGAACTCCATGACAACAGAAACAACTCAATTGTAGATAGTAACAAAATATAATTGTAAAATATCTCAAAGTCTTTTTGTAGAATGTTTGAAAGAACAAACTTCTCACTAATATGATCCTAGAAGATTTTGATATTCTTTTCATTTAGGAATCCCTATAGTCTTTTATTTGCATCATTCCAGGTTCTTCAAGTAAAGAAGAAGATAGAATAGTAGGTACTCTAAACCATCCTAACTGGCTTATCTTTTCTAGGCCTTTAACTGATAATAGTTATCTAAGGGTGATCTTATATATGATTCTCTTTAAGAAAAGACATTTTTAACCACAGAGACATTAACTGCATTTCATTTTTCAATAATGGCAACATTTTCTTTATAATCAATGTTTATTCTGATAATCATTAATCAACTTTAAATTGTCTCAAGAATACTGAAGCTAATCTTCATGATGTTTTAATCATGGCTGGTGATTTTAACATTAGGGATAGTGACTGGGATTTCTTTTATTCTTTCCATTCAGTTTATAGTGATACTTTATATTATAAATACAAAGATTGGACTCTATGTTATTTCTTTTTCTATTCTTTTCTATTCTTTTCCTTTCAGTCTATTCTATTTTTAAAACTAGATTTAGGAATTAGTGGAATATCATAGATTACAGTCACACCATCATATAATCATATGCCATAATGAAAAATAGTAGAAGGTTCTGAAAGAAATGACATTATACTATATATTATATATATAATAGCCTTAAGACAGACACATGGTTATTTAGGGTAGACTAAAGTAGTAGTGTACAGACCAGTAGTCTGAGGTATATAAGGTAGACAATCTTATACAGAGTTCTCTATCAAGTTCACTTGTGTTAACTTTAATACAAGATTCTATTTATTAATTAACTTTAAGATTTTTAAGTCATAACACTTTACTCAATATTGCAAATTTGTTTGATCTAAAACTCTCATGCTTTATTCAACAGATTCTTACTTAGTACTTTGACAATGCTAATGACACAAACTTAGTCATTGTCATTTTTTTTCTTCAACTAAACTCTATCAAAATTGACAACCATAGTATTCTTTCAGATCTCCACTATCTATCTGATCATGCTCCACTAATCATTGACATCTCTATTAATGAAGAAGTCATTCAAGATAAATATTACACTATTATCAAGAATAGTGAAGAAAAAGAAAATTTCATCTCTAATCTTATCAAAGCTATAGAAGATATAAATACAATGACAATCCTTAACAAGGACTCTCTAAAACTCATTATTTGAGAATATACAAGAATATCAGAAACCATCTAGTATAAGTATTTATAATGCATCAACATCACTAAATGGTCTAAAGATTGGTGGAATGATAAATGTCAGATTAAACTTAGGAACTACAAGTCTTCAAAATTGATCAGTGACTGAAAATCATTTAAAGAAGTTGTCAAAAAGACTAAGAGATTGTTTTTCAATAACAAAATAAAAGAAATTACTCTAAAAAATTGAAAACCTTAGGATCTCATAAACTGGGTCAAGAAGTATAAGTTATTGGCAGTTGAAGCTCTACAATTTAACAGTCAACCTTGTATCAAAATTAATAATCTTTGGCAAGTGTTACACTAGACATTCAATTTAGCTCAGAATCAATATATAAATCTCAGCATCCCAAATGAAATCCTATTAAAACCAACATTGGTTTGGTTGCCTTTTTCCAAAGAGAAGTTCAGAAGTACCATTATTAAATGTAACAATTCATCTACTCCTGGATCAGATCAAATTTTCTGAAAACATCTTAAAGTAGTTGTCAAAAAAAAAGATACCTCAATAATATCATCAATATTACAAACACATGCATCAATACTAGTTAATTGCCATCTTATTTCAAGAAGTTGTCCTCCATTATCATTCTCAAACCCAATAAAGTGTTATATGATTCTCCTAAAATGTTTTGCCCCATTGTTCTTCTGAACATCTTAGAAAGACTTATTGAAAAAGTCATTGGTGTGACTCTAATTTTACTCAATCTCCAATAATTTCATTCATTCCAATCAATTGGGAGAAATCATACAATCCTCAACTATAGATATAGATATCCTTCTCACCTATCTCATTCAATCAAGATATGTCAAGAATTTCTAAACAAGTACTCTTGTATTTGATGTTGCCTAATTTTTTCTCTCACTCAACCACCAACTCTTACTGATTTTGGATAAAGCATATTTTAATCAAAAAGTTTCTTCTTTCTTCTCTGATTATTTAATTGGTAGAAAAACACAATATCTATGAAAAAATTTCATTTTTCCATTTTTCTATAAAAATATAGGTGTAGGTCAAGGCTCTATACTTTCTCTGATTCTTTCTATACTTTATCTTTCTTCTATTTTTCACATTTTCAAGAAAAGAGCAAAAAATCTAAAAATTCCAGTCTCATTTCTTCTATTCATAGATGACAGACTTTATATTTCTCAAGAAAAATCCTTGGAAAAAACAAATTCTTATCTTTTCTATAACTATAACATTATTCCTTTCTTATTTGAACAATTTGATCTTGTCACAGAACATGGGAAATCTGAAGTCTTTTATTTTTCCAGATCACATAGACTCTTCAATCTACCTCTACTAGACCTCAGTCTCTATGGAGGTTCTGTCTTCAAACCTAAAGACATTTGGAGATATCTTAGGTTTATCCTTGACAAAAAACTATTATTTCAATAACACATCAAGTTATACTCTAACAAAGCATTAACAATAGTCAAGTGCATAAAAATGCTAAGGAATTCTACTTGAGGTCTTCTTCCTTATCAAAAATGTCTTCTCTATAGAATGTATATACTTTCTATCATACTCTACAGCTTCTCTTTGTGGCACTATAATAAAGTATTACTCTCATTCTCTCTTAAAGAGCTTAGAAAAATACAACACAGAGCTGCTTCATAGATTTTAAGTGCTTTTCATACATTTCCAACTTTATAAATTGAGGTCATTACAAGCTTAATTCCAATTCATCTACATCTTCAAAGCAGATACACCAACAACTCTTGCATTCATCACTTTTCTTTGGAAAACATGACTTCTAAGCAATGTCCAAAAATCAAAAGTTTTATTGTAGATACAAATAATTGTCTTAATAGAGTTTTTCTGTTATTTGATTTCTCAAATAAAGAATTTTCTTCTAGATCCAAACTAATAGACATTTTCTCTGGTTAACTTTTATTTTATTAAGAAAACTGCCAAGATAAAGAAAGCAAAGCTGTTCATATTTACAAACTTGACCAAATCATTCTTAATGTATCATTAAGTGCAAATGCAGTTATTGTTGTTTTGGATACTAATATTAAAAACAATATAGTCACTTCCATCACTTATATTTATTCTTACTCCAGTCCTATCAAGAAAACACTTTACTATACTGTCAATGTCATCACAACTGAAGCTGAGTTATTCACTATCAGATATGGGATTAACCAAGTAATCCAAATCACAGACATTACTCAAATTATTGTTATCACAGGTTTTGTCTATTTGGTGTATTACATTTTTGATTTCTCCATTCATCCATATTAACAACAATTTATTGTCATATTGAAAAATCTTAGGTCGTTCTTTAATAAACATCCTTCTAATATTATTAAATTTTAGGATTGCCTGAGCAATACTAAATGGCCTCTCTATGTATTGATTGATAAAGATACAAAGAAACTCAATCTTATACCTATTCTTATCCCTATATCTCTATCCAAATCATTATGGGACTTTGATAAAAAAGAAGAATGTGACAACATCATAAAGAACTGGCAAATGACATTTCAAGCATCTAATCTCAAGGATAATCACTTTCTCAATCTACTTGACAATAACCTTTGTAATATCAAACCCACTTATATCAAAGATGGTTCATAGATCAAGTAATTTTGTTATTCAAACTTGTTGTATGCAAGAGCCACTTGAGCTATTATGAATCACATCCCAATAGCATCTAATATTTTTCCCAAGAAAAAACTTGAAATGTCTGTGCAAATACTATCCAATTGAAATTAAATGTTATATTCTCTATAGTTGTAGAAGGTTCAACAAGTATTGGAATTTGTTAAGAAATACACTTAGTCTTTTGGTGGCTTTTCTCAAGTTTAACCTAGGTGCTTTCTCATTTTATAAAGACATTACATAGTATAGCTGTCTTTAAGACTGCTACTCAACTTGTAGTTATTTATCTTTGGTCCTTTTCTTTTTTTCTTTCTTCATATAGTTAGTTTCTATATAAGTAGTTACAATGTAGCTATCATAGACTGCCATTGTGCCCTGTGTAATAAATTCTTGACTTAAAAAAAAAACAAAGACTGAGATGAATAAAAGAGTTTTATTCTTGAGTAAACTTTATACTTTCCAGACTCTATTCTAATATATTATATATAAGCCTCAAGTAAAGAGAAAGAAAAGAATCCTATCTATAT
>Ga0157368_1001139_pt1 | contig 11525 bp, 12 predicted proteins | sample AttbisABBM3_FD_113146 | JGI IMG/M metagenome (GOLD analysis project Ga0157368, IMG submission 113146) | Fungus gardens microbial communities from leaf cutter ant in Botucatu, State of São Paulo, Brazil - Atta bisphaerica ABBM3 | ecosystem: Host-associated > Fungi > Mycelium > Unclassified ...
AGGAGTCTCTTCTTAATTAGAGTCCTATATATACAAAGTCCTCATAGTCTGTGCTACTAATAATTAACCCTGCCCTTATGTCCATGCTCCTTCCTCATGTTCGCCTCAAGGCTACCATGTTGTATACATGTGCTCTGACATCATCTTCCAGATCCTTCTACCACATTCTAGGCCTTATGACATCACATCATGTGACATGTCATGTGACTGCAATGTCACGTGCCTCTTTATTGTCCAAAAGAAAAAGAAAACAAAATCCCTATAAAGTCAGAAAATAAAAGAAAAAGAAAATAAAAATTGTTCATGTCCAAAACGTCTCATAACACAATATTGTTTTTAATGCTAGTATCTGAGACTATGACAACAGATTTGGAATTAGTTGAAGCTTTGAAGACATATTCATCAAGTCTGCAAATGTGGGTAGCCTTGCTTTCTTTGTTTCTACAATTTGTATGATAGAAAGAAAAGCAACTAGAAAAAATGTCAATTAAACAAAAACCTAGGGAAAATTCATTATTAAGAGAATCAAAAGCAGGAAAACTCCATTAAGACAATTATTGGTGTCTATAACAGAACTCTTGATCTTTAGTTATTGCTTAGGAGTCAAATTCTCTAGTGATAGATGATAAGAACTAGTGTTTTCCACATGTCTTCTTTCAAGGAGGGACTTGATAGTGTGATTTTTAGAAAGAGTAGACATTCTAAGTTGATGTTATCTACTAAGTTTTTGAAGATGTAAGTAAATAGGAACTAATCCAGCTATTTCTCTGATTCCCAAGGTTGGAGAAGTGCAAAAAGCCCCTAAGATCCATAAAGTAGCTTTTCTTTGCATTTTTCTGAGCTCCTTGAGAGAATATGCTAGTAGTGCATTATTGTAATGCCACAGAGGAAATTCATAGAGAGCAATAGGAAGTATACAAGTTCTATAGAAAAGACACTTTTGCTGTTAAACATATGTCATCTTTGATAATTGCTTTGAGATGTTTTCAAAATACTCTATCTGAACTAGACATTAACAAGTTATTGTACTTGGTGATAGCACTTTTGAATTCTTCAGTCAAAAACAGGGCCCATACCAATATAAACCTAGATGAGAATTCATTCAAAATGTCAGAATTGATATGTCAATTTTACACTGAGTTGAACAATTGATGAAGTGCTTGCTATAGATTGTCAAGCTCTATGCAAGGTTATCAATTATACCATAGAGCTTCAATAGCTGAAAGTTTTTGCTTCTTAACCCAATTCATGAGTTCCCAAGGTTTTTGGTTTTTTGATGTTATTTCTTGAATTTTATCATTAAAGAATAATCATTTTGTCTTCTTAACAGTGCTCCTGAACATTTTCCAGTCATCTAATTGTTTGGATATTCTGTACTTTGCTAGTTTGGATTGACAATCCTCATTACACCAAGCTTTGGAATGTTTAGTAATATTGACACATTTTGAATATTTATACCAAATAACATCTGATTTGTTTGTGAATTCTTGAACTGCAAGTTTAAGAGAGTTTTTATTCAATAGTTTTTCAGTGTCAATCTTCTTAATAGCTTTTATAAGTTTAGCAATGAACTTGTCTTTTTCTTCACTGTTCTTGATGATGGAAATATTGACTATTAATGGAGCATGATCAGACAAATATCAAAGTTCAGAATAAGTGGTATAGTTGTCAATTTCCAAGGAATTTGGTCTGAGGGATATAAGATTGATAACAGAATTTCCATCATTTGCATTGTCTAAATATCTAGTAGGAACTTGGTTAGTAGAATTTGATAATAGAAGATCCAAAGAATGGGCAATATCAAGAAGTAAATTGCTATGAATCAAATGAAAAGAAAACAAAGAATCCCAACTACTATCTCTAATATCAAAATTACCAGTCATGACCAAAACATTACAGATTTTCACTTTAGTATCCTTGAAATACTTTAAAGCTATTTGATTGGCATCAGAATAAATGTTAATCATATAGTAAATGTTACCATTATTAAAGAAAGAAAAGCAACAAATATCTCTATGATTAAAAATATCCTTCCATAGAGAAAAACACAGGAGAGAAAGTTGAATATTGATATAACAAATGACCCTAGGAGAGTTATTATCATTTAAGGGTGTTCTAGAAAAAGTAATCCAGTCAGGATGATTGGGAGTGCCTACTAAACTTTCTCCTTCTTTACTTAAAGAACTAGAGATTGAATGAATAAATGACTAAGGTTGTTCTTGAATAAAAATAATGTTGAACTCCTTATTAGATTTCAAAATCATATTAATGAGAAGCTTGTTCTTTCAAATGTTTTGTGAAAAAAGCTTGATATTTTTAATAATCATATTTGAATACTGTTTACAGCTGAGTAAGTCAACTGCTTTCTAATTTCTTAGAGTTCTTGGTATTTCTTTAAGTGTCATTTCTTGTTGAATCTATGCTTCCAGAATGAACATTCATTGGAATTGGCTTGGTGGTTGCCTTTACAGTTTAGATACTTGAAGGTGTGTGGACATAGTTCACCTTGTTTGATTTCTAATTGAGGTGAGTTTATCTTGAAATTTGCCTTGCAGCACCAAGCAAAGTGTCAATGATGTTCAGTTTTGTGTAGTCTATTATATTTGATGCATCTTGAGCCCTAAGCTCTGTAAGTAAAGATGATATGTTCCCACTTCCAGCAATTTTTACACTGGGGAACTCCAGAATTCATATTTGTACCTTAAATGGTAGTGATATAGCTTTCTATGTTGAAATACCTATTTATTAGATATTTAGTATTGCTACTACTTTGGACACCCCACATGTCCAGTCATATAATTACTATATCTGATTTAGGTGATGCTTTGATGACCCAAGACTTTGAAGCAAGAAATATGTTATTGAAAATGTAATTGTTCTTTAAAATAGCCTTAACCACACTAAAGTTGATGGGTATATTAATATTTTCTATCAAGTAAGGAATACCTATTATTTTCAAATAAGATTTGGACTGAGGAAGTTGAGGAGTTGAAATGTTGTTAGAATTTATATTGTTGATATTTTTGATGTAGTTTTTGATTGTTTGAAGATCTGATGGCAAAGCCACTTATCACAAAATGAACTACTCACTTGTTTGTGATATTTGAACCTTGGATGCACTCTCAGAGGTTTAGAAGTGATTTAGAAGTTCAATAATGATGACAATGATGATTAAGATCAATACAGATGTCAATGATAAATAATGAAAATTGATGTTGTTAAGTTTGAGGTCTAATTCTCAGACATAGAGGTATATATACAAAATAGTAATAGTCTATATGCAAGCTGTTTTCATCACCTGATTAAAACTCATATCTGATAGGAGCTGTTATCTATCATAGCAGCTGTCAGGCTAATTTTAGAAGGTAACTAATTATGTTACTACATTGATATACTTGTATCTCTATAAGTACTTATTGCTATGGGATAAACCATATATCATTGGAAATGGTTTAATGAGCACTTTCCAATACAAGTTTGATTGTACAAATTCATCCAACCATTCATGAGATATTAGCAAACAAAGCTTTTACAGTTACTGATGACCTGATATCTCAGTTGTTTGTTGTTGCTTTTGTACATCCTGCATATATGCAGATAGCCATTATTTGGGGCTTTCTAGCTCAACTTAGTTTGTGAAAATCAGTTCACTGATTGAGGAGATACAAGCTGAATGAAGTTTGTGACACTATCTTATTTATTGTTATAATAATGCTATGTTGATCAACTCAAACAAAGTCTGCCATAATGTCTGACTTGATATTTTTGAGTACTCTGTTCAAATTAGTAATATGCAAGCTGAATGTAATAATAAACTTTTATTTGTTATTGTTATTTATGAGAATGATAATTTGCTTTCTGAAGAGATCTTTTATAGTTATGTTGATTCTAGGCTTTATCTTTCCAGAACTGTTAATCAAATTATAAATATTTTCAATTTTCTTGGCTAAAAGATTAGGAAATTATTCTTTAAGCTTTAAGATATTATCTTTCTTCTTAAAGAATTTCAACTTCTCCAATGTTTCTTTGAATGGTCTGGATGAGATAGTGAGAGGAATTCTAGCAGCTTCTGCTTGCTTATCCTTTCTCAGAGATTCAATCCTTTTGATGGATTTGTTGATAATAATCTTGGAAGTGAATTTTGATGCTACATTTTGTCTAAATATCCTATTATTATCAGCTTTAAGTAAATCCTATCCTAATTTGTAGATGGAAGAAATAAATTGCCAGGCTGTCTAACCAAAACCGTTGAGTTGTGAAATGTTATTTTCTATGTTGTACTTTAAATTTCTGTTCCTGATAAAGTTTGCCATACATAAGAGTAAAGTAAATATATTCTTAGAATCAATATTGAGAAATTTAATAGTTCCAAAGATAGAAATGAGATAGACTTTGTCATCCCAAACATTCAATTCAACTAGTTGGTTGTCCTCATAAGGAATTGTAGTATACTTGATGCCTGGAGTAGGACATATATAAGTATTTCTATTAGCCTTATCTTTATCTTGTGGAGTAGGCATGTCATTTAGGGTAGGAACCTCATTGTTAACACATTGTATCCTATTCTTGAGACTGTGGTCTATAGTCTTGTTAACTGGTATATTCTCTTCTATCTTGGGAGTAGTATATGATAAAGAGAAACTCTTTCTTATATTGATTTCTACCTATTCATTCCAGGATAGCTTGTTGTTTTGAATTTCCATCCTCTTATGATATGGGATGGAAAATATGTCTAAATACATTGAAGACACTCTGAAATTGTTAATGCTGAAAAAAAGCTAACCTTCCTCTCAAAGTGTTTATATTCATGTTCATGTTCATGTTTGAGGTATTTTGGACTATTGGATTAACTATAGTTTCTTTGCTTGTTCTAGGATTCAATGTATTTGTTATTTTTCTTATAGGTGTTACTATACAAGATAGTAGTAAGAGAGAAAAAAGTGATACAGATAATAAGATATAAACTATATCTAACACTTAGTTATTCTAACATATTTTTAAAAAATCTTTTATATCTCGTTTTCAAATGAAATGTCTATGGAAAATCAGTTAAATGATATTTGTTATAAGGTTTATATACTTAAGATACTTGGTAAACCAATATCTAATATTATTATTGCTCATGCTATTACAATCATTTTAGAGTGTTACAATTAAAGACTTAGAGTTAAGTTAATAAAAAAACCTTGTATAAGATTTACACAAGAGATATCAATGGAGTTCCAGTTACAAAGTGTCTACCTTATATATACTTGGCTAATAGTTTATGTTATACTAACTAGCCTATCTTAAAGAAATATGTATACTACATACTGTTAATGTATAGTATAACATCATTGTTCCAGAATCTTTTATGTCCTTTTGTGACTGTGACATGTGACATGTGTGATATCACACTATTCCTAACCCTAAGTCTAAAAATAAAAAATAAATAAAATAAAAATAAAAATGAGAAATAAAATGAAAATAAAATAAGTCTATCATCTTCAGCTCTGATATTACTTTTCCTTCAAAGTTTCTTCTCTAGAAAAACTGACTTCTATTTTTACCAGTTTCTCTCTAACTTCTTCAAATACTCTTTCTCAAACTTTCTATTATCCCATCTATATAACACCTTTGCCATATACTTTCTTGGTAACTCTTCTCTTCTGAAATCTTGTTCTTTTGCTATATCCAACTTTTCCTGTCTTCTTACTTCCATGTTTATCCTTCCCTCAAATTTTGCTACTACTTTCTTTGCATTCTCTAAGTCTTCTTTCTCCTAAGTAATATACTCTACTATAAACCCCTTCTATTGTACCAAATACTTCACAACTCTCTTTATTTTTCTTTTTTTTAGAATTTTTTCAACCTCCCATTCTTTAATTCTGTCTACTTTCACTGGTTTCACTTTTTTTGCTTTCTATCTCTTCAATTGCTTTCTATATACTTGACTAATGTTCACAACTGGATGAATCCTTATTGAAGTTGGCAATCATAATTTAATTGTATTGGTAGAAACTATCTTATCAATAATATATGGACTGACATATCAATCCACTAGCTTTCTTACCAGTTATTCTTTGAACACTAAGTCTTTTATGATCAACATCATCTTGTCTCCTTTCTTCCATTCTTCAACTTCCATTCTCCCTTTATCTGCTTGCTGCTTCATTTCTTCTTGAGTCTTCCTTAGTGCTGCCACTACTTTCTCCTATACCTTTTTATCCTTTCTACAAACTCCATTGCCCTTTCCACTTTTTCCTTTCTTTTAATATCTGCTCCTGTCCTCAACTCTCTACCATAGTTTGCTATAAATAAAGACACCTTAGTTGCTGAGTGTGTCTTGTTGTTTACTGCAAACTCAGCTGTTGCTAGCTATTCTGGCCAATTCTTTTGTCTATGATTAACAAAGAACCATAAGTATTGTTCTAGTTCTTGGTTTATTATTTCTGCCTGACTATCTGTTTGAGGATGGAATGCTGTCAACAACTTTGTCTCAATTCCTAATATTTTGTTCAGCTCCTTTGTCAACTCTGCTGCAAACTATGGTTCTTAATCCAAAACCACACTTTCTAGAAACCTATGCAAATTTCACATATTATCTCTGAATAACCTTACCAATTCTTCTACTGATGTTCCTTCTGTTGTTTCCACAAGATGTGTTATCTTAGACAACCTATTCCATACTACTAAGATTGCATTCTTTGTTGCTATCAATAGCAACTTTGGGATAAAATCTACTGTCAGATATGTTCATAGCTTCTCTAGTACTCAACTTCAAATTTCCTGCTAGTATCTCTGTTTGATTCTTCATTCTCTGATATATATTATATCTATCTATATATTTTCCTATATTTTTGTCACTTCTGGCCACTAGTAGTTTTTCATCACCAACTCTATTATCTTCTATCTCCCTCTACATCTTGCTACTAGCATATCATGGTGTAACTAAATTATCTCTATTTGTTATAACAACCACTAGTCAAGACAACTGATAGTATCACTAAATAAACTTGATGCAGAGTATCTCATAGAGATCACAAGAGAACTTGACAAGAAGTCTCTAATGAATTGCTACTCTATTTATACTATACATGTCAGAGTTGAAGATGATGGACTTGATTCAATTTCTTTTTACTTTTTTTCTTTATGTTTGGAGATCTAGGAGTAGGGTTTAGTGTGACATCACAGTCACATGGTCATGTTGGAAGGATATAGGTTCTAGTATGGTGATATTATATAACATGTTTAACACATATTGACCTTAAGGCAAACATATGGTCATTTAAAGCAGGCTATAGACTCTGAGCCAGTAGTATATAAGATAGACAATCTTATACAGAGTTCTCTATCGAGTTCTCTTGTGTTAACCTAATACAAGGTTCATCTGCATGACTAATCCTAAGGTCTTGAGTTTGTAACAATATATGCATGGTTCATATTAACAATAAATAGTTCTGTTCTAACATACACATGTTGCCCATGAATTTACTATACTGTTACCATAAGGTGAACATATTTCCTAACATTATTATTCTAGTCTCTTCTACTTTATTCTAGATCTATGATATCACATCATGTGATATATCATATGACTATGGCCATGTGTCTCTTTATTGTATAAGAAAAGAAAAAGAAAAGGAAAAGAAATATTAAATCAAGAAAAATAGAAAAAAAGAAAAATGTTAGTGTTCAAGTGCACTATAATACTATCCTCAATGCCTTATTCTTTGGTACATACATCTTTTCTTTCTTCAACACTAAATCTCACTCTACTTGCTATTTGTCTCCTCTCAACATCTTTACCTTTGTCTTCTTCATCTTCTCTACTATTCTAACTATCTCTTTGTTCTTTCCTTTAGCTATTTTTATTTTTTCTAATATATCTACTTCTATTACTACTTCTGCTAAACTATAAATCTACTGTTCTTTTATTAATGTTTGATTTTTGTTGTTCTTTTCTACACCTACTTTCTAGTCTGGTCTTCTACTAAGTCTATCTACTTTCCCTATCTTTGTTCCTAGTATATGTTTCAAGATAAAGTCAAATTTTGATAGGTATAATGTCTAACAAGCTTGTCTTATATTTAACTTTTGCACTTTTATAAATACTCCAAATTCTTATGGTCTGTCTAGACCTTGAACTTGAACTTTGCACTCTCTAATAAATACCTCTAGTTTTCTAATTCTCATATAACTGCCAATATTTTCTTATCAAGAATCTCATAGTCTCTCTTTGTCTTATTTAGAGATTTTGAGAGATATGCTGCAAGTCTCCATTTTCTATTCTCACACTCCATAGATAATATACTTCTTATTGTATAGTCTAACATATCTACTTCCATTCTCATTTTTTAAATCTAAATACAGTGCTTCTAACACTGGTTCTTTTGTAAATCTTTCTTTCAACTCCTTGAATGCTTTTTCTTATTTCTCCATCCAATCCCACTTCTGATCCTTTTTTACCAGGTTATGCAATGGTCTAGCTATAGATGTGAAATATTTAATAAACTACTGATAGTAATTAGCTACTTCCAAAAACTTCTGTATGTCTTTAACTCCCTTTGGGATTAACCAATCCAACACTCCTTTTACCATCTCTTCCTCCATCTTAATCTCCTCCAGTCCAATCACAACTCTTAAAAACTCTATCTCCCTAACCTTTCACTTGTATTTTTCTGGTTTTACATATAAATCATTCTTTGCCAACCTCTTTACTACTTCTTCTATTATCTCATCATGTCCTTCCTCTTCTTTTGTTCCTACTATAATGTCACCTATGAAACTTGCCATCTCCCCAGTGTTGATCAAGTTTCAAAGAATCTTATTAATTATCATTTGAAACATTGCTGGAGAGTATGTAAATCCAAAGAATATTACACTTGGTTCAAATAACCCTTCTGAAGTTGTAAATGCTGTCTTCTACTCATCCCCCTCCTTTATTCATACATTATTATAATCCTATTATAAATCTAATTTAGTAAATACTTTTTTAGTACTTGTCAGGCATAGTTTATACTAGAAGGTGAAAGTCCACAGGATTGGCTTGGAAATGCATAGAGTATGGAAACTCTGTGCAATGATCTTTCCACTGTCCACGATCTTGACAAGCAAGCTCTGTTAGTACTTGCTGTTGAATTTCTTGTCTTCTAGACCAAACTTGGGGGTGAGGCAATTATTGCCCTTGTACTCTACCAGCAGTTGCTGGTGTGTTCAACTTTGGAGCTAGAGCTCCTGTCTCCCTTTTACCCCTTAATCTCTTCTTTTCTTGCTTACTCTCCCTCCAATGTCTATCCAAATTTGTAGCCCTTTTTATCATATCCCAAACTCCGAAACATGTCTGAGACATGTTTAACTTTAATACAACATCAAATCCCCACGGTTATTTGGTCTTATTTGTGTCCAAAACTCCGTCAGTAGTTTGGTACTTTATAATGGACTTAATTCCACCAAAAGTCCGCAGTTATTTCGCTTTATTTGAGTCAAAATCCGCAGTTATATTCATCTGTATCCATTGCCTAATTATCTCCTTCAAACTCCGCAAATTTACTCGGATTTTACATGAAGTTTTCCCCTCTCCAAATCTGAACTCCTATATAGTGTTTCACTAATGAAACACTTGCTCGGAGATCTGTTTTAGTTACTTTATGTATTTAAGGCTGGTGACTCCTTTGTAGTAGCTAGCCTGATAATCAACTAAAAGTTGACACTAAATCTCCGGTGTCGATGGTGATGCACTTTACCCCTCTCCTTACAACTCCTTACAAGACTAATCTCTGAAATTGCAACCACATGGCTTGTAGAAGGCACAACACATAAGTTGAGGCCAAGGTCGTTCTGGCAAGTCTGCATCACTGAGCTCATTGCAGGAGTTTCTACACTCTGTGCATGTCCAAGCCAACTCCGCAGACTTTCATCTTCAAGTGCAAACCATGCCTAACACTTTTATACTACTGCTCAATATTTCTGGGTTGATGTTATAACTCTATAAGTCTTTTCTGGATTACCCCATTCATATCTTGCTTAAATTCTTCAATCAATAGCCTTCCTTTATAACCACTTCTCCTTGCTACTCTTTTGAACACTTGTACAAATTCCTCTATAGTCTTATATTCCTACTCTATCCTCTTTAACTCTGCCATCTTTATTGTTTCATCATCTCTACCACCAAAATCCTTTTTCAAATCTGCTAAAAACTTTTATATTATCTCATATTCTAAACTTTCTTCTTTCAAATCCTTCAGAACATTTTCCTTTCAAATGTCTGCTGAGCCCTCTGTACATATAACAACATCCATTGGATCTGCTTCTTTACTGTCATATTTCTCATTCTCATTCTAATAAATAACTTGCATACTCTTAAAAACTCTGAAACTTTTCCTACTTTTCCATTGAGCATTTATAGCTTAGCTACTTCTATACTTGACTCTGTATTAGGTCTAGGGACTGCTGTTGCTGCTTTCCTCCTGTTCTTCCTGTCATTAGTGCTTGAATTTGTGCCTACATAGCTACCAAATGTTTCTAGTACTGTCTGATAACTTGTTTATAACTGTTTGAGCCATGTTGACTCATGTTAGTATAAAGGGGTGGAGAATTTATTGAAGATAGTGATGATGAGAGTGGTGGTAGTGTAAGAGGAGAGGATGTATATAAAAGTAAGGAAGAGGAGCTAGTGTTTGCCTCACTTTCAAAATTATATTCTGAACTTGATGCTATCTCTATAGGTGCTTTTTTTGTTCTATCTTATACTATCTACTGACTACCTAAACTACTGACTACTGCCCTAATCAAATTATAAAATATTTTATCTTAAGAAAGATATTTTACACTAGACAGTATCTAAAGGGTTATTGCCATTCTCCTATGTAAACAGATTATAAGAGAACTCTGCAGTATAAAGCTTCTACTACAAAAGCTTCTATCTAACATGTTCATACAAGGTAATATGTTTAAAAAGTGTTAGTAGACTTCAATGCAATCTAAATAACTAGGCTTTCTCTGCTTAGCTAGTATACCTCTTAAGTCTAGGGCCTAACTATTTTTTTGACTGAAGAACAGTGTTGTTCCTAGTTGAGAATGGTGAGAGAGTAAATAAAAAGATATAGAAAAGGCCCTGAGCTAGACAGTCTTGTAATGACCTTAAGCTTGAGCTTAGGTTGCAACTAAGGCAAAGACTTGAGAAAGGGTAAGGAAATTGTATAAATGGTAAAGCGTAAGAATACAAGAGTATATCTACACTATATATACTACTAGTCGTTGGAACCATAAGGCATACATGAGGCATAACACATGAGGAAATGATGAGGAGAAAATGAGGACTAGGTTAGATTGTAATACCTACTACATGAGGCGCTGACTGAGACTACTTCAGCGCAGCCGATCATTGTCATCATACCCTTTGCCCATGTCCATGTTGTTTCCAGGAGGCATCGATCGTAACAAGTCTCAGAGTATATATATCAAGTTCTAATATTATGATTCAAGACTCAGAGTTAAGTTAGGAAAAGAACCTTGTATAGAGTTTATACAAGAGAACTCAATAA
>Ga0157368_1001140_pt1 | contig 11522 bp, 10 predicted proteins | sample AttbisABBM3_FD_113146 | JGI IMG/M metagenome (GOLD analysis project Ga0157368, IMG submission 113146) | Fungus gardens microbial communities from leaf cutter ant in Botucatu, State of São Paulo, Brazil - Atta bisphaerica ABBM3 | ecosystem: Host-associated > Fungi > Mycelium > Unclassified ...
TATTGTTTCTGATACTAACATCAGAGACAACAATAAGAGAATTTGGATTTGATAATGTATTCAAAATAACACTGTTGAGTTTGCAAATATGAGAAGCTTTTCTTTCTTTATTTTTACAGTTTGCTTGATGAAAGAGAAAACAACCAAAGAAAATGTCTATTAGTCTAGATCTAGGAAAAAATTTATTATTTAAAAAGTCAAATGAAGGAAAAATCCCATTAAAACAATTGTTGTCATCTACAATAGAACTTTTAATTTTTAGTTTCTATTTGGAGGTCATGTTTTTCAAGGAGAAATGGTAAGGATGAGAGTTGTTAGTGTGTCTATTTTCTAAAAGAGATTTGACAGCATGATTAGGTAATAAAGCAGATATCCTAAGTTAATGTGTTCTACTGAGTTTTTGGAGATATAAGTAAATAGGAATTAGGCCAGCAATAGCCTTAATTTCTAGAGTAAGAGAAGTGTGAAAAGCATAGAGAATCTACAAAGCAGCTTTATGTTGTATTTTTTAAAGTTCTTTAAGCAGGTATAATAGAGAAGCTTTGTTGTAGTACTACAATAGAAAACAGTATAAAACAATTGGAAGTATGCATGTTTTGTAAAGAAGTTGTTTTTGATGTGGTAAAAGACCTCTTGTGAAATTTCCCATGCTTCATATATTTGACCATTGACAATGCTTTGTTTGAATAAAAGTTGATATGTTGTTGAAAAAACAGTTTTTGATAAAAGATGAAATCTAGATATCTCCATGTGTCTTTGGGATAAAAAATGGGTCCTCTAAGAGGACTGAGGTTAAGAAGAAAAGAATTGAGGAGACCATATGATCTGGAAAAATGAAATATTTCAGATTTCTTATGTTTTATAGTCAAGCCAAATTATTTGAGTAACAAAGAAATAGTGTTATAACTATAGAAAATAAAAGTGTTAGAATTTTCAAAAGATTTTTTCTGAGAAATGAGAAGTCTATCATTTACAAACAAAAGAAATAAGACTGGAATATCAAGATTTTTAGATCTTTTTTGAATATATGAAGAATGGGAGAAAGATAAATAGTAGAGAGGATAGGAGAAAGCACAGAGCCTTGACCTACACCTATATCTATACAGAAAAGGGAAGAAGTAAAACTGTTCCATAAGTATTGTATATTTCTACCAGTTAAATGATTAGAAAAGAAAAAAAAAGACTTCTGAATCAAAACCCACTTTGTCTAGAATTAACAATAGGAGCTGGTGATTAAGTGAAGGAAAAATTAGGCAATATCAAATGCTAAAGTACTCATTTATAAATTTTTAACCCATTCCAAGTAAATAAGATAAGTGAAAAATATGCCTACATTTGTAGTTGATTGTTGTTTAAGTCCTCCTAATTGATTGGGATGAATGAAATTGTTGGAGATCAAATGAAATTGAAGTCTTTCTCCAATGACTTTTTTAATAAGCCTTTCTAGAGTATTCAGGAGAATAATTGGGCAAAATATTTTTGGAGAGTCATAAGATGTCTTATTAGGCTTAGAAATGATGATAAAGGATGATTTTTTGAAGTGAGATAACCAATGACTTATATTGATACATGCATTAGCAATGTTGACAATATTGACAAGACATCTTTCATCTTTAATGACTGCTTTAAGATGTTTCCATGAAATATAATCTGGTCTAGGAGTGGATGAATTGTTACATTTGATAATGGCACTCTTGAATTCTTTATTGGAGAAGGGCATCCATACTAATGTAGATTTTGATAGGATTTCCTCTTAGATATTGATGTTAATGCAATAATTTTATACTGAGTTGAACATCTAATATAATGCTTGCCAGAGATCAGTAATTTTAATACAAGGTCATCTGTTGAATTGAAGTGCTTCAATAGCTGGTAATTTATGCTTTCCAACCCAATTCATGAGATTCTAAGGTTTGTGATTTTTTGAAGTGATTTTTTGAATCTTGTTATCAAAAAATAGTCTTTTGGTCTTTTTAACAACTTCCTTGAACAATTTCCAGTCTTCAATAAACTTCAAGGATATGTAATTACTGAGTTTGGCTTGACAGTCTTCATTCCACTAGTATTTATATTATCTAGTGATATTGATCTATTATAAATGTTTATACCAGATTGACTCTGATATTTTTACATATTCTTGAACTATAAATTCTAGAGCATCTTTGTCTGGAATATTTGACATGTCAATGTTTTCTATTGTCTCAATAAGTTCAGAAATGAAGCTTTGTTCTTCTTTACTATTTCTGATGATGGTTCAATGTTTATCTTAAATGAACTCTTCAGTAATGGAAATATCAATGGTTAGAGAAGCATGGTTAGAACTTAGAAGTAATGTTATGATTGTCCATTTTAATAGAAGTTGGGCAAAGGAATATGAGGTCAATGACCAAGTTTGAGTTATTGGCATTATCAGAATAGTGAGTAGGAACCTGCTGGATAGGGCATGAAAGTTTAAGATCAAATAAGTCTGCAATGTCAAATAAATCATCATTATGAACTGAATGAAAAGGATAAGAAGGGTCCCAGATACTGTCTCTAATATTGAAGTTTCCAGTCATAACTAAGACATTATGAATATTAGCTTCAGTATTCTTAAGATACTTTAAAGCTAATTGATGATTGTCAAAGTAGACATTGATCATAAAGAAAATATCACTGTTGTTAACAAAAACAACAAATGTCTCTGTGATTAAAAATGTCTTTTCTTAAAGAGAATCACATGTGAGAAAGTTGCATGTTGATATATAAGATAACTCTTGAATGATTATTATCTTCATAAGAAGGCCTGGAAAAAGTGAGCTGATTAGAATGATTTGGAGTATCTACTACTCTGTCTCTGTCTTTGTTAGAAGAACTTGGTATGGTGCAAATAAATAACCAAGGGGGTTTCTGAATAAAAATAATGTCAAACTCTTTGTTAGTTTCTAAAGTAGTGTCCATGAGAGTTCTGTTTTTTCAAACATTCTACAAAAAAACCTTGAGACTTTTTAAATCATACTTGGTTACTGCCCATAGGAGAGCAAATTGATTTGTTTCTGTTATTTCAGAGTTCTTGATATTTCTTGGAATGCCATTCTGTGTTGAAGTGGTGCCTCTGGAAAGAGCAGGTGTTGGAGTCAACCTGATGATCACCTTTGCAATTCGAACATTTAAAGCTGTGAGGACATGGTTTACCTTGCTTAGTTTCTAGACAAGGAGGGTGATCTTGAAGTTTGCTTTGTAGCACTAAGTATAGTGTCTGTAATGTTCAACCTTGTAAGGTCTGTTACACTTTATGCATCTAGAGCTTTGAAATTGGTATGCAAACATTGTATGTTCCCATTTCCAGCAGTTCTATTGGTAAGACTCTTGGCCTTTGTACCACTTTGGATATTCCATATATCTATCCAGATGATAACCATGTCTAATTTCAAAGATGCTTTGATGACTTGTAGTTTGGACACAAGAAGGGCATTATTAAAGATATGTGTAGACTTAATGATGGACTTGACAATACTAGAATTGATAAGCACATTAGTATTTTCCAAGATGTATAAGATGCCTATGATCTTGAGATAGAATTTGGATTGGGGGAGATGAGAAGCCATGATGTCCTCAGATTCAATAGCATTGACATTCTTAATATAATTCTCAATGACACTGAGGTCAGATGGAGAAGCAACCTTGTTGGTTGTTATGATAAGTCCTTGGTGATCATTGTGGACAAAATAAGCCAAGATATTGGACTTAATGTCCTTGAGAGCCCTGTTGATATTAAAAATATGTTCACCAGAAGATGACATGAAATTTGAAATATTGTTGTTATCCATGGGAACAATGAACTGTCTTTTAGAGGGGCTCTTTGTTGTTATATTAATGCAAGACTTCTCCTTTCTTGGTCCATTGACTGTCTTGTGAATATCCTCAATTCTTTTTGCTGATAAGTTGGAGAAGTTTTCTTTGGTCTTCAAGACTTTGTTAATTTTAGCAAATGAAGCTTGAGCATAGGATTTTTTTTCTCCTTTGTTAGTGTTTTGTACTGAGTTCATACCTTTCTTCTGATAATATTTGGACTTCTCCAATTTGCTCTTAGAGAATCTGGGTAGAACAGGTGGAGGTGGGAGAAGAGGAACTTTCACTAGTTTGGAGACTTGAATATTCTTTACAGAATTGTTGTTCTGTGATTTTGGAATTCTCAATGAAGAGAATTGAGCAGCTATACATTGATGAAAGGTTGTATCTTGATTTTTCATCTTCAATTTGTTCTATCCTTCTTCATAGATAGAGTAAATAAGAGTCCTGGTAGCATGACTGAATTCCGATATAATCAGAGTATTTAAATATTCATCAGATAGTTTGATACTCTTGATAATGGAGATCAGATGAGCTTGACTGTTTCACATACTAGGCCTGGCAGGTTGTTTGTCTCTAAGAGATAGAAGAAGTATCAATATCTTGAGAAGGGTACATGTTTATGTCACAGCCATTTGCACCCTTCATGTTTGGAACATGTGTAGAGTTGGGGTTGTAGCCTGGTTGAGAGTGGAATTATCCCCTTCATTGGAATTGGCATAGAACAATTAAAGGTCCTGAGATGAGTCCATCTGGTTAGCCCAGGAAGGATCATTGCTTTGTTGTTCTATCCTAGCATGGTATGGAACAGATGATGCCACAGAATGGGTAGAAGATGCCCTAGAACTATGAGAGCTTGAGAAAGTGGATCTTCCTCTAGGAGTATCTACGTTGATGTCCTCGGAATCAGTGTTGGGGTTCATTTGGTTATAAGTAGTAGATATGTGAACTGGGTAGATTATATTTGTTAATCCTCCTCTGGGCACTACCATACAAGATGGTGGTATGAGAGAAAGAAGCGTCGTGTTGATTTGATCTTATAGCAGAGTAGAATTTAATAAGCAATGTATAGCTTTAATTACATAATATACAGTACTCGAGTAATGCCTTGCCTTGCATTACTTCTCATACATGCAAGCTTGGGGGCTCTTCTCCGGAACTGCGGCTAAAAACCAGTCGTGACTTCTGTATTCGTGGATGGTGGCGCTCCATCTCCATCACATACACTCATAAGTAATGACTCGGGTTTCCTCTACAGAAGACACGAGCTCATGACGTCGGTACAGACAACGATCCTGGTACCTCCTTACCAGCCTCAACGACTGATTTTTGGACTTCGAACGAAGGGATGAAGCTTGTGGCTACAGTTTCAGCCCTGAGATTTTTGTTCTTGCCTTTGCCGGGAGGCGGTGGGTGGTAAACCTTTTCCTGTAGGTAAAGCATGTCTTGTTTCATCATCATACAAAAATAGCATCATGTACCTTCTTTTTTTTCTCCGGTTTTGCACTTAGGTCTGGATAGGCAAGCACCGCAGTCTTCTGCCATTCTTCATTATCCTGAAACGCCTTCCTGATAGGTTCAAGTAACCGAATGATGCCACTCGCAACAGCACTTTTCAGGTCTTTAGGATGAAGTTTCTGCTCCACAAATTCGACTTTCATCTCCTCAAATGACTTGTAATGTGAGTTACCGCCAAATTTTGCATCGCGTTCCACTGTGAACACTGTACCCTCTGGAGCGTCAGCTGAGATAAATGGTCTTTGATCGCCCAAACCGGCCTCGAGGACTGAGTCTCCCTTTAATCTGTCGAGACGAAGTTGACTGATCGGGATGAGAACGGCTCCCACGAAAGCCAAAACGCCATTTTCCTCTGCATTTCCCTCTTCACAAAAGGCTGCCTTGATCTTTCTTCGAACAAGCTCGGGACTGTCCAGAAAATCGACTTTGGAGTTAGGGTCGGATGCGGACATTTTACCACCAGCAAGTCCAGGAACCATGGCACTCATAAGATGAGCACGCTTTTTGTATCCAAGTCGCGGCAGGTAGAGTTCAGCAAACGTGAAGATTTTTCGCTGGAGAAGGTATGAATGATAACCAAAGTTCGATTCCAATGTGTTCGCACCTGATCTATGCCACCGAATTGAAAATCAACATCGAGATATTGTTCATCCAAGGCCTGAAGGCCGGGATATAACAGACCACTCAATAGCGGACTTTCCACTTGCTTCACGACCTCCGCTCCAGCTTTCTTTGCGTCATGTTCTGTGACTGTTGCACATAGCTTGTAGTTATCCATGTTATACTCTCTTGTCAACTGGTAATCAGAGCCTTGGACAAAGTGTAGTTTAGACATTGGGATGCCTAAGGAAGTGAATACCGCAGTCAGGATGAACTTATAATACTTTGTGCGATAAGCAACAAGCTCGAGCGGGGCTTTCATGTTGTCCAGGAAAGCGTGTACATCTATGATGCGTAGTGTGAGTCTTTGAGATAGTCACAAAAAGAGTCGGTGTACCAGCGAGTAATACTTTGACCTGAGGAAGATAAGTAAAGGATTGGTTCTGGCAACAAATCGTGCACTTACCTCGACCCCCGCTCGAAGGAAATCAGCGATCTTCGTCAAGGGTACAAAGTATCCAATGTGTGCTGCAGTGTTCAAGTCTTAGCCTGATACTTGATAATAGAAACTAGCATGGATGGATTCAGCGTACGTCTGCCGGTAGGTGCGGTTCCTGAAGACTAATCAGGAACTAACACCAGCAGATGGATCAGCTCGCACACCCCAGTAAGCCTTCGGCGTCCGACCTTCGGCCAGGATGGCTTTGATGATATCTGCACCCAGGACCTCTTGAAGTCTCCGCGAGATAAGTTCCCAATTTCTGTCGAGGGTTGCCATGAGGTGATAAGGACAAGGACACTCTTTACGTAACTGCTTGGTCATCCATTGAGGGGATTAGTAATTGATCTCACCAATAGAGTGGATCATGTTAGGAAAAATAGAGTGACTATGACATGTTTCAAGTCCAAGCCTTTTTCAATGAAAAAAGAAAAGGACAAAGAAATGATAAATAAGGGCTGTGTAAAATTCTAAGCTTGGCTCAGGTTACAACTTAGTCTTTGGCAAAGACTTGAGTAAGAGTGGAGAGAATGATCAATTGGTAAAGCATAAGGATATAGAACTGTATCTATGACTATATATACTTAGTGATGATGAGGAAACAGAAAGGTCTCCTTGAGGAAATAATGTGGAGTCAACAAGGAAAACATGAGAAGGACTCTACTATTATATTAGATACTAACTGATACAACATGAGGATGATACAAGGCACAGTAAACAAAAAAGCATAAATATGAAACAACCCCAGAACCATGTATAAAACATATAAACAAGGTGAACATCTGTAGAATATGAGGCATTATCAATTGTACTACTTCCAGCCCAAGAAAGAATAGATGAGAGAGAGAGGAAAAAGAAGAGGAGAAGTAGAAAAGGGGAACAATAACAGAAATGATGTCAGAGTTAAGGTAATGGAAGGGGACTAGGTTTATTGAGATAGGTTTGGTGAAAATCAAATATGAGATTGGAGGTGTAAGTGAGTTCAGATACAAGTAGCCAGTCAGATTCTTTTTCCATGGTTTTGTATTCCAGCTAGATGACTTTGTAGAGTGACTTGCATATCTATCTGCAGTCAATTTTTGAGTCTATGATCTGGGAGATCTCATATTTGGTTTTGCCATATATCACAACTGATAGTGGTAGGAGTTCAGATCGACTGAGGAAAGTATTAGGCATTGTGGGCTTAAGTATGTACATGTAAAACACTGGATGGACAGTATGCATTGAACTTGAAAGATGGATCATAAAAGAGTAGGTACTGGCTTGACTAATAATTTCAAAAGGTTCTAGATATTTTTCAAACAGTTTTTTTGAAGGTCATGTAGTATAGAAAAACTAGGCTTTAATGAATTGTTAGGCATGGTTTATACTAGAAGACAAAAGCCCACATTAGGAGTTATATCAGATGCAGTTCACCCCAGGAGGTGAAAGTATGTGGAGTTAGCTTGGAAATACATAAAGTATGTAAACTTCATAAAATGAGCTCAGTGATACAAATCTGTTAAAATGACCTTGGCTTTAGTTTATGTGCTACATTGTCTGTCTGTTGCATGGTTGCAACTTCAGATGAATAAATGAAGTCTGAGATAGAAGTAAGTACTAATTTGGTATATTGCCATTGAATATCAGAGATCAAGTTCAATAAGAGTTATCTTCATTGATTATCAGACTAGCAAATTACAGTGTAACTACTAGTCTTATATACATGTCAGAGATATAGGAGATGCTCAAGATTTCAGTGTATTGCCCTGAGTAAAGGTTTCAGTAGTGAGACACTAACAGGAGCAAAATAGAAGAACTCTGCTATGAAAGACTGAGTTTGATAGAAGTATTCCTATCATGGAAGACTGGATATCAGGATTGTCGCATCACTGCTGCATAGACATGTTACAAGAAGAGTGGCTATCATAGAAGATAGACTTGTCTTATGAATATTGTAATAATAGCATTACTACAGGGATATATCTTCAGAATAGGTGGACTTAATATATGATAGTATACTATAATATAACTGGACTATCTTTACACTTGTTAGACATGGTTTACACCTTATTATCTGGGATCCAGTAGCATCTCAGAAGTCCAAAATAGGTAATTATGCATTATCTGAGAATGTGGAAGGCAGATTGGAATGACTTTCAGCTTCAGCTTATGTACTGCACTTCTACTAGTCATACAGGTCACATATTTCAGATTAGGACTTAGAAGCTTAGAGAATGGAAAACTATCAGAAGATAGCAAGATGTGTTGTTGCTAACACTAGGAGTGGGGTGTTAGTTTAAGTTGATTTTTAGGATATCTACTACAGTATAAAATATCAGATTATATACTAGTTAGTATACCTAGACTAGTTATCTAGAATGTAACTACTAAGTGAGTTACTCTGATTTATAGTGATTCTTAGATGTTAGAGGATGGAAATCTATGAAGTTAACTATAAGAGGACTGGCTCTTCCAGAACTTTTCTCTTCTATGTTTTTTGGCTGATCTGTATTCTATGACCTTTTTCTACATCCACACTCATCCACTCATTTGATTTCCTATACTTTGGATCCCTTTAAGCTGTATACCAATATCTCCAACTGTCTGGATATGTTATTAAACTCACTTTTACATACTCCCTTACTCTTCTGCAATACTCTGTAGTCTTCTGAAGTCTTCTAGTGTTATTTGCACATTCTCTTATCTGCTTTCCTATACTTTGGAAATACTTGCTAATAGCTCTCTTCCATTTTTGTTTCTCTATTCTAAACTGTTCCTGATTACCTAAGTATCATCATTCCTTGCTTATGTAATTCGAATTCTGACACATTAGAATGAACTTGTTAATATATAAAGTAGCTATCACCTTCAGGAATCTCTATTCTGTTCTCTTAGAATTTTATAGAGATTTGAAGTACTTGGCTCTTCTGCCCAGTTGCCCTAACATTAACCTAGATTATCAAGGATATCTAAGGTGGAATAAAGGAGTGTGATCTACACTAGAAGAGGTTGAAAAGTATAGATGAGAGAATATGAGTTATCTATGGGTTGGAACAGATAAGGTCAGAACATAGAATGTAACAACTCTTAACTTTTTATCCTTCAGTATATACACTTTTTCTTCTTTTAACACTAGCTCTCCTTCTACCTGCCACTCATCTTTTCTTAAGGTCTTCACTTCTACCTTCTTTATTTCTTCTACTACTCTAACTATCTCTTTGTTCTTTTCTCTAGCTATTTTTATTTTTTCTATTATATTTACTTTGGGTCCTTTTATTACTGGTTTTTTTAAATTACAAATCCATTCTTCTTTAATCAGTTTTTGATTTTCATTGTTCTTTTCTACTCTTACTTTTCAGTCTAGTTTTTTACTTAGTCTATTTACTTTTCCCATTTTTGTTCCAAATACATATTTTGAAATCAAATCAAATCTTGATAAATAAAGAGCCTATCTTGCTTGTCTACAATTTAATTTCTGTGCTTTCATGAAATATTCTAAGTTCTTGTGATTAGTTCAGACCTTGAACTCAAAATTTGTGCTATCTAACAAATATCTCTAGTTTTCCAACACTCTTATTATAGCTAATATTTTCTTATCATGAATTTTGTAGTTTCTCTCCATCTCATTGAGAAATTTTGAGAAATATGTAACAGGTTTCTATTGTCCATCCTCACATTCTATAGATAAAACCTCTCCTATTATATAATCTAATATATTAACTTCTATTCTTATTTTTTTAAACAAGTCTAGTGATACTAATACTAGTTCTTTTGTAAACATCTTCTTCAACTTCCTAAATGCCCTTTCTGTCAGAGTTGTGAACAAGGGACTTGATTTTATTCTATTTTCCTTTTCTTTTTCTTTTATTTTATTTTAAAGTCTTTTTCTTTTTCTTTATTTGAACATAGACAAAGAAGACAAAATGTGACATCATATGTCACAGCTACATAGGTCACATGCTCATATGATGTGATGGAACAACATAGAAAGTTCTAGAGATGATGATGTCATATGGTATAGATAACATATATTGACCTTAAAAAGAATACATGGCTATTAGGGTAGGGCTAAGGAAGTGTAGCACAGACTAACAGTAGTTCATATATAAGGTAGATAATTTGTACTTAGAAGCTCTATTGAGTTCTCTTGTATTACTCAATATAAGAGTGTGTTTTTTGCTTAACTCAAAGCTTAAGTTATAACACTTTCATGCTTCTCTGTCTAATCCTATTTCTGATTCTTCTTCACTAAGTTGTGTAATAGTCTAGCTATAGATGCAAAATCTTTAATGAACTACTGATAGTAGTTAGCTAGTCCCAAAAACTTCTATATATCCTTGACTCCATTAGAAGTTGGCCATTCCAACACTTCTTTCATCTTCTCTTTCTCCATCTTAATTCTCTTTGGTCCTATTACATTCTACTTCTCTTACTTTCCACTTATACTTCTCTAGTTATATATACAAATCATTTTCTGCCAGCCTTTTTACCACCCCTTCTACTACTATGTCATGTCTCTCTTCCTCCTCTGTTTTCACAATTACATTGTCAATGAAACTTGCCACCTTTCCAGTAATGACCAAATCCCATAGGATCTTATACATCACTGTTTGAAACATAGCTGAAGAATTGGTTAGTCCAAAGAATATAAATGTAGGTTCAAATGACCCTTCTGAAGTCATAAATGCCATTTTCCACATGTCCTCTGCATTTATCCATACATTATTATATCCCCATTATCAATCTAACTTAGTAAATACTTTTTTTATACTAATGTTCTCTACAATATCTGAAATTAAAGGTAAAGGGAAATTATTCTTAATAGTCCATTCATTTAAATACTGATAGTTCTAAATCATATGCTTCTTACTATTCTTCTTTTTCACAAAAAATATTGGTGCTATTTGAGGTGACTTTGAGGGTCTAATATACCCTTTTCTCAATTATTCATCTATGAACTGATGCACCTCTCCTCTTTTTTCTCTTGACAATGGATACACCTTTCTCTTTCTTGGTACAAACTCTTTCTTCATATCTGTTGCATGATCTCACATCTTTTATGTTAGTATCCTCTCACTTGCTTTTTTTCTAA
>Ga0157368_1001142_pt1 | contig 11512 bp, 12 predicted proteins | sample AttbisABBM3_FD_113146 | JGI IMG/M metagenome (GOLD analysis project Ga0157368, IMG submission 113146) | Fungus gardens microbial communities from leaf cutter ant in Botucatu, State of São Paulo, Brazil - Atta bisphaerica ABBM3 | ecosystem: Host-associated > Fungi > Mycelium > Unclassified ...
AGTTCACAAGAGAACTTGACAAGGAGCCTCTTCTTAATTAGAGTTCTATTTATACAAAAGGTTCAGGGTCCATGCTACTAATATTTAACCCTGCCCTTATGTCCATGCTTCACCCTCATGTCTGCCTCATATCTTACTCAAGGCTACCATATATACTCCATGTGCCCTGACGTTATCTTTTAGTTCTTTCTACCACATTCTAGGCCTATGACATGACATTATGTGACATGTCATGTGACTGCGATGTCATGTGCCTCTTCATCTTTACTAAAAAGAAAAAGAAATTCAAAAGAAAAGAAAGGAAATATAAAATCAAGAAAAATAGATAAAAGAAAAATGTTAATGTCCAAAGCATTCCATAACATGAGGGAGTGCTAAAGCATTCAGCATGTTATTAGCAGTGAAGACAGCTTCAGGATGGATAATGAAAGCAAGGGTTAATTTAACACAAATTTCCCAGAAAGAATAGTCAACAGAGCTAGTAAGTTTGGAGAGAGTATTGACAAAGTTGGCTATTGCTATTAATAAAGATAATCAGCATGAGTTAGGGAGTAAATGCAGCTAGCTAGAGCACAAATATTCAATCCAACCAGTGATGAGTTATTGGCACATGTAAGGTGCAAGGGGATCCTATAAGTATGAAGTGATCAGAATCAGCTCAATCCATAACAGGTCTAGGAGCAACAAGATGTCAGCCTGCTAGTAGAGTTGGTTAAGTCTTTTTCATCAATAGGAAGTAGTCTAAGAGGGTGCTGACTAAAGATCAAGACAATTGGGGCCCATAACCTATTGGAAGGAACAGAGTGCACAGCAGTATGGTGTAGTGTGAACAACTAGCAACTACTTACCTATGGTGTATACTTCTATAGGGAGCTGATAGAGCAATAAAAAGAGACAAGTTGTATTGTTAGATGTTAGACTAACAGGCAAACATGACTACATAAAATTTTTCTATTAACTACCTAATTAGGACTATTTGCTTACTAAGCAGAGTGCTTCACAACAAAGTAGACTACTCTGTAGTAGGAATTCTATTGAATTCTCTTATGTCACTCAATATACAAGTATGTTTTTTGCTCTAATACTTGAGATCATGCTATAGCCATGAGCCATGCCTACTGACATCATTATTCTAGATCCTTTTACATTCTTTCATATTATGTGACAATAATCATGTGCCTCTTCATCATCCATAAAAGAAAAGAAAAGGAAGATATAAAATCAAGAAAAATAAAGAAAAAGATAAAAAATCAAATCAATATTAGGGTTCAGAGCATACTGCAACATGCTTCTGCCCAGTTGTCCTAACAAGTAGGAGGGAAGCATCAAAATATTACGGTTTTATTGTTGTAGTCATGCTTACTATCTTATCATGAGTTCTAGTGTGAGCTTCAGCCTGCTACACATACCATCTGTTCACTGTCTATCTCACTTGCACCTTCTTGTTAGAAAGGAGACAATGAAAAGATGGTGCTGTTGAAGGTAGAGAAGTTTTGACTTATAGTATCTTATAGTATTGAAAATGAGTGATATGTTGTAGACAGAAAATAAAGAGAAAGTCTGAAGTGCAGTAGAAATCAGAGAGACAGAAAGAGAAAGTGGTACCCTGGAAGAAGATTTCGCTGCCATTGCTTGGTATGTAGAACCCCTATGTTGTAGCAAGAACACTTTGTCCTTATAGCTGCCTCTACCTACTTAGGGCCACTGTTTACTGCTGAAGCTGGATTAGTCGAGATATGGAAGTCACAATCATGACCCAACAAGACCAAATGTGACAGGATCCACAAAGTTCAAAAACACCGTCTGCCGAGTCCAGAATTTTCTTTCATTCTTCATGGCCGCAGGAAATGTTTATTGTCCACTCTGATCTTGATTCGAGCTTTTTTCCTTCTGAAAAATGCCTTCTTCAGCCAAATCAGGACGGTCGATACTCGCTGGTTATACACGATCCCCAATTTTTCAGCCACCTTCATATTATGCAACAGCCAATGGTTTACCATATGTACACACACGAACACCTTTACCGGACGCCTCCATAAAATCATCCTTGAATGCTGATCAATGCTCCGATAGCGTTCATTACGAGCGATTCATGCCAATATCCTACCTCCCAGATCCTTCTCCTTCAGACTCTTCTCTTGAACTCAGATCAACGGAAATTCATACTACTACCGGATCATCTACAAACAAGTCAACGAACCGCGGGAAGCGCCAGAGTCAAATCACAGGATTACCTCAGATTGAAGCTCAGCTGTTACCTTCGTTACGAGACACAATTGATAAGATGACGCGCCCACCTTCACGCTTGGCACCTCCTGTCACTATTGTACCAGAGAGCAGCATGTCTCGTCGTGCCAATCGACATAAACGATACGAAAATGAAGTTCACTGTTCCGATTTCTCAAGCAATGCATATGACAGAAGTATGCTGTCGCGACCTCGCCGGGGACTTATTCCTAAGACTTTCAGTCCTGGCAAAGATTCTATAAAGCCGACTGCTAGCCCTGTATTATCCTCACTGAACCCTGAGCAGAAGTCCTCCTCATACGAAGACAGCCAAGGTACACCCCGACCTGGTCCAGTCCCTCAAAAAGCCTCTGTTGCAACATCTACCTTGCGTTCTGTGAAAAGTCTCCCGATACGTAAACTATCCACCAACCCACCAACTGCTGTCTCCTCCCCTGAATCTCGCAAAAGAACACTCTTCAGGGTTAGTGCTTTTGATCACACTTATGTCTCATTGCTGATGCTCTGTTTGTACACGTAGGACACTCTCAAAAACCCAAAACTGACCACAGGTAATTCAATTTCCCCCCGTATACAACAACGACGCGAAGGCATTTCTTGCCGTGCACCTCCTGCCGTATCACCGGATCCTGCAAATCTTCCGCAAAGACCGTCGGCATTACGACAGCCATCTCAGCATCACAGATCCAACATACCCCGTTTTCGTGCTCGCTTCGCTCCTGATGTAACTCACCCAGCAAGTTCGGATTCCTCAGACGCCGAGCGCCGATATGAATTAGCACGCGTCCAACAGTGTAGACTGACAGTGACAAATGCGGACGATTTAGCTTCGTCGAGTTCTGAGAGTACTCGTGGCCGCTACGCACCTGCTGCCGGCGTCGGCCTTGGTCTCGATTGCTACTTTCCGTCACCCAGATCACCCTGTCCAGAGGCTGGCTCATATAGCGAGTCAGATAGGTCTATCCACTCCTCTGTCGCCTCATCATTGTCGTCCAACTCGCAGTATTCCACCAGTTCCGAAGATCAAGAGTCACCCTATAAAAGTAAGATGCTCGATGAGTTACAGCAGAAACAAGAGTTACCCGGGTCCCATCAAGAGAACAAGTCTCACTGCTATGCAACACGCTCAAGTGACGATAGCAAGTATGTAATTGAGGAAGATACGTCTTACAGCATTCTCCGGGAACTAGAATCATCTCACAAAAACTCTAACTTCACCCATGGTAGTGTCTTATCTAATTCAAATGAATTAATTTCGAAAGAGCAACGTCCTCATGTTATGCATGACACCCTTCCCACTACATCCCCAGATGTCCCCCAAGCGAGTCGTCGAGGTTAATATCTCCGAATGTGTACTATTTACACGCTGACCAATGGGATAGATGAAAGTACAAAACGTGTAAAGGGAAAGATCGGAAGCGCTATTGTTCGACTGGCTCGCCGATCGCTTATGGTTGCTGCACGGGAGAGGGAGGCCTTTGGATTGAGACCCTCTGACTCAGAGGAGTATCATCAGCAATTTGAGAACATTCGTCGGCATCCACTTTGCGAAAATCATCTACTAGGGATACCCACCGCTCGTGTATTTGAGACATCGGACGATACTCCTAGACATGGGGCATCGCATTTATCCCAATCTATTGAAGTGAAGCAACAATATCCACCAAGCTACTCTACGATCAGAAGCGATGATAGCCTCGACAGAGAATTGGTCAGTGTATCGATGTAGTGATTTACCACTTCCATAACTGATTCATTCGTTTTGATTAGGAGCGGTCTCATGAGTTTCCATTTTATGATCACTCCTCAGCAAAAAAACCCGCTTTCTCATCGCCTTCCCAATTCGATAGTGGGTTTTCGGAAGACTCGTCCCACCTATGCAACATCCTAGATCAACTTTCGAAGACAGAAGAAGACTTCGTCACTATCATGCGACAATGCATAAGACTCTATGTCCTACCTTTACGTGTAAATGGGAGTACGGCATGGATCTCTGGTGTTCCTTCTCAGGTTTCTCGGTTTTTAGATTGGTTTGAAGATATCCTGCACTTACATGAACGAATGCTGGCCTTAATGCACGGATCTCAGGAAACTATGTTGAAGGAGTTAATTCAACTCCTTCCAAAATTCGAAATTTACCAGCCTTACCTTGTATGTGTTGGAGATTTCACTCAGCAACTCCGACATTTGACCCACAAAGGAGACAATTTTGGACACTTCGTCTCTCTGCAGGACAAACAGATCAGGGATTCTGGGTGGTCATTGTTAAAGTACATCAACGAGCCCGAAAAACGGCTACAGAAGTATCTCGACTTATTTACGGTGCATATGGCTCTTTGTAATCCGACGCTGGCTGATCAGTTTTAACAACCTTTTTAGGCGTTACATGTGCTAACGGTACCCCAGGACTACCTATTTCTGACAATATTCAGTCTTCTACGCACACTGGAACTGATAGTTGATACGATGAAGACTGTCAAACAGGAAGAAGAGCGCTACAGAGATCTTTGTTCCCTCCTTGGCCAATTTCAGGACTCGCATTCGGTTACTTGCTTGGCTGATCGGAAGCGTACTCTTCTTTGGCATGGTTTTGTAATATTGGATAACGAGGCCACCCGTCACGATCTCGATGTTCCACAAGTTTTTAGGACTCAAAGGTTATCGAAAGCAATAACTGCTTGGGATACTCATTGTGGTGTGCGACCCTCATATGGTCGAAAACTACAAGATAGTATCACGTCGCTCGATACAGCTTCAGACTACTCTGGCTCAACTAGTGGTTCCCAGGATGGCTTTTCGTCTTTGCAGGATCCCTCGGATGCTTCTGCTATTGTGTTTGCCGCGGTTTTGTCTGATGTTGTTCTTTTCGGGGAGCGTTCACCTGGTTCTACCGACTCTTATAAGTTAATCAAAGAGATTGGAATGACTCGGGTTTTTTCAATCCAAAATACTGGTGAGCTGAACTCAGCGGTACAAGAAGTTGTCATCGAAGACTGCTTGTAGATTCTCCAAATGCCTTTCTCCAAGTGATACCTATTGATTCTGTTGACGCGGGACCGAATGATGTAATTGGTCTCATCAAAGGGCTATTCGTATCCCTATCGTCCACGACCTCGGATCAAGAACTCTATCAAGACATGTTTGCTGCCCTGAGAAGTTCGGCTGAGCACACAAGGCAAGTTTGGTGCCGCCCATGGAAGATGGGCAAGACTATGGATGAAGGTGACACCTTGCGGATTCTCAACTCTCTTGTCAATTCTGGTCTACCCCTGCCTAAGAGCCCCTCTGGTCGTCTTCTTGAGATTGGCCCAGATGTCGATGACACATTCAGTCAAGAGCGAGAAGAAAGGGGATGGTGGTCCTTGCGTTTTCATCAGGTCATGTCTACCAAACGTCGATTGAATTTAGACACTGTGTCATAAACTTTATACCGTGATATTATCAGTCCTTCCGCACTTACCTCATAGTGCCCTCTATCAATTCGAGAGAATGCAACGTAACCTAGAGTCTTAGGCGTCGCTGGTGAACAAAGGAGATCCAGGCTAGCGACGCGCTCTCAAATCATTAATCCCTTCGGATCTGAGCCACTTGAAGAATGAATCATATACATGTTACTGTGGGAAGGGGGTGAGCTCGGAAGGATATTGAGTTTCTAATAGGTTGGAATAAATTCGCATCTTTGAAATTCCATGTGACGTTTGAATGAAACTGTAAGACTGGATTTAAGATGCTCTACGACGATCAATCGTTCAGTGTGTACGAAAAAATGGGGAGAGAGGAAACGCGATCAAAAGAAATGAAAAATGATACATCTGATATCGGTATCTAAAAAAATTCCAGATTGGGTCTACGCATGACCTGTGTATCAATCCACACGTTACTGTGGTTAATGAATTTATCATAGCTAGGACATATAAATTTCATTCCTTGATGTCTACATTGAACGCCGAAATGAGATTTCCTTTTACTTTTTCCTACGGATGCTACATATCTCTCGTGTCTATACTATATCGTGTCTATAGTATAGATATTCCCCACGCATATCAGAAACCTCTGAAGAAATCGAAGTAGAAAGACCACGTGGGTTACACGTTGGTTACACGTTTTCTAAAGATAGCACAATCTAAAATCTAAATGGCAAATGGCTGATCGATGTGATGATCTCTCAACAGAACCTAGAGGTTCTTCTTGTCCTTCGTTCCACATTCTCTCTGCCAGGTTTTTCAGTTCTGGAGAATTACAGATCAACTAGTCCAAGAGGGATCACACACGGTGTCTGCGTTGTCTCTGGACAGTTTCACTACCACGATCCGGACTTGTTGGCCACATCTCGCTCAAGATTGTAGACGAGACGTGGTGTTATATAAATTATTTTTGACCTGTGGTAAGCCTCACAACGAAAATCATGGTCGTCCTTGATTTATGGATACTAGTATAATTAGGCGCACGTACTTTGTTATTTGCCACGACGGCATCTAGATATACACACACCATGTCACTCTGGGATCTCCATCATGCTTTTCCTTTTCCTACTGAACTCCTCTCTGAAATCTTCCTTCACTTAATTGCATCACAGCCTTCTTCCTCTCCAACAACCATCAATACTATCCATCATCCTCTATGTGTATCTCATGTTTGTTCGCATTGGAGGACAGCAGCCCTTGCGACACCTCGCTTATGGGCTCGACTATTCATCCAGCTCTATCTTTCAAAGGCAGAATCGCAAGCGACATTAGTTCGCACATGGATGGAACGATCTGGCGGATGTCCGTTGACTGTTTATGTGTTTTGGGAGGATCCTCCCTTTGCCAGTAGCCATCCTGTTCTGGATTGTCTGTTGCAACACTCTACTAGGTGGAAGGAAATGTTCTTTTATCTACCGTTCCATGTGTTTCGTCGCTTCAGCAAAGTAGCAGGGAAGGTACCATTATTAACGGACCTGAGTCTTGGCACAGATACTGATATCCAGGACATGATCACCGGCACAGATGACGATAAGGGGGATGTCGATGACAACCATCACGGTGAGGATACCTCGGATCCGTCTAGTAACGACGCCGGATATCAACTTCAGATGTTCAGACAAGCACCGAAACTGGCGAGTCTGGAGTGCGTCAATTTATCGCCGTTTCTCTTTACGTTCTCTTGGAGAAATCTCACCAACATTCCAATAATGGCCGTCACGATTGAAGAATGTATTTCTATCCTTCATCAAGCCACCTCCCTCGAAAAAGCGGGATTCGTTTTCCTCGTTACTTCCTCTGCTCACATTGGGGCATCCACCACAGCATCCACTCTAACGCCCACGGCAGCCGCGGCTACAATAAGTACCAGTTTGGTTCAAGGCGTCAGATTGATCCATCATCCGTCTTTGAAGCACTTCTCTATCCTCGCTTCGCCATGGGATGAGTCGATAGACTTGACACTCCTCTTTCCTCTTCTGTCCTTACCCAACCTTCTTTCACTCACTATATGTAACCTCAAATCCCATTTTGGGACATCTGGCTTTACAAGTTTCCTCTCCAGGCTTTATTCTCTTCGGACGCTTCATCTCCGTAAGACAGCGCTTTCGGACCAGAACCTTGTTGCAGGATTGCGTGTCTTGCCAACCGTCGAGAGGCTCGTAGTACACCCTTTGGTGGATGGATTTGGACCGCCGAGTGTGACTGATATGGTGTTTGATGAATTGAGATGGAAGAGTTGGGTCGTTGATGGGGAATATACTGAGTTTGATGAGAATGTTGTCGAGGGTGAGGAGCCACAGGAGGAAAATACAGATGAGGATAGCGATGATGGAAGTGATGGAAGTGGCGGAGGAACGAGAAAACAAAGAAAACGGTCTGATTCGAGATTGCCACTCCTGCCAAGACTCAATTCGATTGAAGTCAAGTTGGACAACACTACTGCAGACGCATTTATTCATATGATTCATTCTCGTCGAACCAGTGTTCATTTTTCAGGCAAGCAATACCGCTTCAAGAAAGCTAAATTACCAAGGGGAGAGGAGAGTGCAGGTTCAAGGAGACTGATTGTGGTGACCGAAGGTGAGGGTAAAGATGTAGCGGAGAGTCATGACGGCGAGATCGATAAACCTTCGGTATTGGAGCATGTTCGGATACGATGGTCCGAGCCACTTCATCCCCAGTTCATTTCCGAGTTGGAGGACTTGCAGAGAGACGGTCTGAAAGTTGAGCTAGATTATATGAATGAGAATGGAGGAATTAATTTCGTATGTTATTTTGTTACTGGAGTTTCATCTTGTGATACTGATGGAACAAGTGATCATAGAACGTCGCTTAAAGAAAATTCTTCAAATGATAGACTGGCCGATCAGACGTTTTAGACCTTTGTGTTCATAGCCATACGCCCCTCATTCATGTACCACTCTTTTGTTGCAATCGGGTATCATATCTCTCCACTTATATGCGTACCTCTCTATACAGTTTGTACAGTACGTCAAACCGCTTACCCATTCGCTATCATCTAGCTCTTGTTCCACCTGTAAAAATGTTTTGTCAGCAGAACACTAGCTGGAGGTCGGAACACTCACAAATCCATGAAAAGCCTCCAGAGGATAGAAAACATCAACCCTTGCAAACCGTTAGCAAGGATCCTGGTCTTCAATCCACGCCCGAGAAGTCCTTGCAAGCCATCAACAGCAACCACGGCACGAGCAGCATCGAGATAGCTGATGCGAGTTGCATTGACCTGACGATAGGTCTTGATGACTCGGAGCGAGTTGGAGACGGAATCAGACACGACCGAAGCGCAGAAGCCAATGAAGGCTTGTCTGCAGAATTTCTCCAATGTGGTATACGCAGGAGGAAGATGCGCCTGGAGGAGATTATATGTGCCAAACCACTGCAACGACCATATCGTTAAGATATCGGAAACATGTTTTTATATTTAACATACTGGATAATTGCCCACGAACGTGGCAGCAGCAGTGGCCATGGCACCATACCACATTGTTCCTATACCATACTTCTTGATCTACGAGACTGTCAGGCTCGATTGGAACAACGGTTGAATCAAATCGACCCACCCTGTTCTTGAGGATGGCGATGCCGGGTTTGCCTTGGGTTTGAAGTGTAGTTTTAATTGTGTCGATTGGAGTGAGAAGGATTCTGAAGCAGGCTGCGGCGAGTGACACGAAGACAGTCTTCTCCAATTCAGGCAAAGTACGTGTGTATTCATTTGAATTGAGAAGGGCAAGGATACCAGCGTTGGCAGCGGTATCACCGAATCTGGATATAGGCCCCTGAACAAGAGCGGCAGTGAGGCCTTGGTAATAACGGACCCAACCTCCGTCAGTGAAGAGAGTCTTGGTGGCATTAGTGAAATTCGTGCCATAACGGTATTGATAGTTCATAATAGTGCGGAGGGGCATGAGAGTAAGGACCTGGAGAATCATAGCAGCTGCACCACTGAGTCCACCACCCAGAGCTTTTCTGAGTGCATTGACAAAGTCGAACTAGATAAAGCTCTCAGGCGCTGAGAAGACTAGCAGGGATAGATGCTTACGTCGGTATTTCCAGTAGCAATTAATCCTCTGATAATGAAGCCAAGAGCGATAAATCCCGAGAAAACCAGAGCCGTGTACCAGACTAGCTGTTGTTTATCGTAAGGGTGTATCTCGTCGTCTGGTAACGTCTCTGAGGGTATTGCAATGTTCTCCACGTCGCTGGCTCTTGCCAGGAGCGGTTGGCGCTCATCGGTCATGAGTAAGCAGGGAAAAAACGGTTACCAGGATGCATCGCCCGAGCTTAAAAACCAAAGCCACCAAACAAAGCGCGCTGTCATCCTTGTACATAACACAAAGTCTGCTGTCCGGACATCCCCGAAGTTATCACTTATTGGCAGTCCAATAAACATATTCATTACTTGGTATTCTAGATGACGAGCTGGTTACTGGCCTACCTCACATTTGTTAGACCACACTTCATGTATGACGCCTTCTTTCGTGCCTAGCTTTTCGCCTCAGCCTCGTGCACCACTTATCAAACTGTGGATGACGGAAGCACTGAAGCAGACTACATCATAGGCTAGGACCACCAGTGAATATGCTCTACACAACTGACCCATGGTTTATTGCACCTGTAGATCATCGGTGTTACCCTCAATTGGTTTCTCTATGGCATCCTAACGATACTGTACTGTACGCTCCAATGTATCAATCCTTCCTTCTGCTCGCATTTCGTCAAGCTATGTACCAGAGACGACGGTATGTCTACAGTTACACTGCGTTGCGGGAGTTGAACATGGCCGACCATCGATGGTCATGAAATACCACTTCCGCAAGTCAAGTCAAACCATTAGACATATTGCGGTTCAATATTTCAAGTACGACAACAACCACAGAAGCCATGATGGATGATTGAATCCGTGCTCAGAAAGAAGGCGTCTGGTTCTTTAGAAAAGTTTGGTTCTTCCAGCTTTTGGTCTAGCTGAATTATTGAGCTGGACAGATCAGCATGATGCAACGACAGCTTCGATTCTTCTTATGGCCAGACTTCATAGCTCTGCATGATAACTCCTATTGGAAAAAAGAGCTACTGGATGATTTGATATGTATCCTGTATCCGAAATTATTTCTCGTTATGAGAGGAATTTTTCATTTCCGCTGAATCTTGGCCATCTTGCTAGGACGATCACTCGACTCGACTCAATTTATGAGACTCCATTCAATTGGGCCTCCATCAATGTTCTTGAGTCATTGAACCGTATTGTGGAAAGCTGCACTGAATTCTGACAATCGTTGACATTCCCAGTGTCCAGTGTCTTGGGGGGTTCGTAGTATGTCTGTTGATTGAGAAGTACCATGAAACAGTTACTATATCTGTGCGAAGATCGGAGGTGAGCAGTTGTCAAGCAAGAGAAATGCTTGACAATCACAATTTTCCGATTATGTAGCCACTGAAATGGAACGAGTGAATAGAAATCTCCTGGCTGCTTGGAATGAGACATACAGTGTTACGTTAATGTTCGTTTTCTGCAAGGGACAATACATCTGAGCTTATCGGAGCAACAGGCAAGAACGGGGATGTCTCACTGGTTCAGAAACAGGCGCAATGTAGAACGTAAGAACGAGTGCAATTGCCATTATGGCTGTATAGAACATGATTAGCGTTCCCGCAAATCGAAAAACTTAAGCATGTTCACCATTTGTCTCCAAGGTCAACAACAGGATACGCTTCAATAGGACCATTGCAGAGTGGCTTGTTTTCTCTTTTCGAAGTCCTGTCAACTTTCAGAGCGTGATGAG
>Ga0157368_1001143_pt1 | contig 11509 bp, 9 predicted proteins | sample AttbisABBM3_FD_113146 | JGI IMG/M metagenome (GOLD analysis project Ga0157368, IMG submission 113146) | Fungus gardens microbial communities from leaf cutter ant in Botucatu, State of São Paulo, Brazil - Atta bisphaerica ABBM3 | ecosystem: Host-associated > Fungi > Mycelium > Unclassified ...
ACCACCTTTTCGTCACCACCACTTCTTCCGAGCTTCCTAACACCATTGTCAAGTATGCTTGGTGACGATGCAAAACCAACACCCATCCAGGCATTGAGTATCAAATGGCTTATTGAGGAGTCGAGTTTAGACCTTTCTAAAAGTGAATGGAAGCAATTTCTTCTTGCCTCTGAAACAGGCTCTGGCAAATCATTGGCATATCTCTTGCCACTCCTGCAGAAGCTCAAGTTGGATGAACAAAATGGCGCCTATATCCCTCGATTCAACTCCAAATTCCCACTTAACCCACGAGCCATTATCTTGGCTCCTACACACGAGCTTGCGCGTCAGCTGTCTTCGTTTGCCAAAGCTCTGACGCATGGTGTGAAACTTAGAGTACTATGTGCTAGCAAAGCAAATGTGCCCAGTGTCACTAAATTGAGTGGGACAGTCAAGAAATTGTCGGAGAATCTAGACGATATGATGGGTGGCGTAGATGATATTGGAGAGCTGGAAATTAAGAAGGACCAGCATCCAGTCGATATTCTGATTGGAACGCCTGTCAAGATTATGGAGTTAATCAGAGGGCGAGGATGGGATCGTCTACAAGGTGAACTCACGCCAGACGCGGAAGGCAATCTGCCCAAGCTGAGGAGAGGACGTGACAAGATGCCTGGTGTAGGTCAGTGGAAGACCAAGCCTACGTTAGGTTTAGAAAATGTGGAATGGGTGGTCGTTGATGAGGCTGATGTTTTATTTGGTACGTTCACATATTCATAATCTCGCAATTTCTGTCAATCGTTGTCCTCATAGATCAAGACTTTCAAGAGGTGACTCGTACTCTCTTGGCTGATATCAGTACCGCACGTGGCAGGCCAATGTGTGTCAATGCAGCTGACCCGGTGCTTTCCCCTGTTAGCCCCGTTACTTCATCATCTTCCACCACTGAACCAATCAATTATCCTTTTAACTTTATTCTTACTTCCGCTACAATCCCCCGAGATCTCGCCACCTATCTTGATCAATATCATCCCCTTCTGGTTCGCCTCACCTCTCCTCGTGTACACAGCTTACCCAAATCCCTTAAAACTGAACTCGTGTCCTGGACAGGTAGCAATAAACTTGCTGATATAGAGCGTCGCATTCGAGAGATTTGGGCTTCGGATGCCGCAGCGTACAATTTGTTGGAACGTGGGGCTCGGGTCTATCTATCCAAGATCTTGATTTTCTGTAACATGAGTTCTAAAGTTGATCAACTTGCTGGGTATTTGGAAGAGAAAGGTATTAAATGCGTCGCATTGACCAGCAAAAGTGAGCAGAGGCAACGAGGGTCGAACAAGCATCTGGAGGGTTTTATGCGTCCTGTTCAAATCAATCCCGATTCTACACAGTCATCGTCTCATCTGCCCGCGAAGCAGAAAGCTGTTGCTATGGATCCCAAAGCTACCCCACATGTGATGGTCACAACTTCATTGCTCTCTCGAGGTTTGGACTTTTCGCCAGATTTGAAGCATGTGTTCATCATTGATCAACCCCGAAATACGATTGATTTTCTGCATCGGGCAGGGAGGAGCGGTCGAGCAGGGCAGAAGGGAAAAGTTGTGGTATTTATGAAGACGGCAGGAAGAGGTAGTGCAAGGAGTCAACAGATTAAGGATCGATTGAAAGACTTGAGAAGTCCGAGAAATGAGAGTTTGAGGTGAGAAACGTCGTTGATATTCCTCTTGCGCCATCTCTGCTCAATTTTATCATACATCACCATACACTCATGGACTTCAATTTTGTTAGACCTTGATTATAATCATATCCTAGAAAATTGTGCTATTTTCGGATCGATCGAATGACGTCGAATTGCAATTTCAACCAACTCCTAAAATCCCGAGCGAAACAATTTAAATGCTAGCAATTGAGTCCCTCTCTGCATTCAACCGTCTGTTTACTGTAGCCCGTGACATATGATACCTAACGCAGTCTCGCTTTCCTCTCTTCCTCCCACTATGAACTCCTTGGGATCGCTGGCGTCTCTGGGTTCACTAAGTTTGGGTCTTGTCTGTGCCGCTACGACCGCTTCAGGGACTGCTATACCTTTTGAACCAATCTCTCGTAGCGTTATTTTAGATCCTGTGCCCCATGATGAAGACCGTACGAGGAATACCTATAACGGGCTTCATGCACGAGAGCCTCAGGCAGGTGAGCGCACTGATGCAGTGCCTTCTCGAGGTGGGCCGAAAAAAGGTGATGGGAGGGTTGATGGTAGCTTGCCGAACGGACCTGAGCGGAAAGTGGGAGATGATACACCTGGAACGAAGAGCCCTGGTATGGTTATCACCGAGTGTTCGGTTCCTGGTACTGCTGCTCTGACTTTTGTGAGTTCTTTTCGAAAAACCTGGCCCCTCTTACTGATGAAGTTTCCGATAGGATGATGGGCCATATCTCTACACGTGAGCCTTGTATTTATTCAACCTGGAACAGGGGAGTATTGAGTATTGTCTCCCAGAGAAGAAATCAGCCGTGTCTTGAAAGAGAATGATGCTGTTGGTACATTCTTCGTCAGTGGGTACATTGTCATTAATGGATCCGAGTTGAGCGCTAAAAAGTCTGGTTTAGATGGGCAAAACTGTTCGTCCTACTACTGTATTAAGAATATTTCTCAACCAATTCATTTTTGATCAGTCGGTTGTATTAACGATCCTACGAACGTGGAACGTATCAAGGCTGCGTATGATGGCGGGCATCAGATAGCCTCTCATAGTTGGAGTCACAAAGACTTGGCAACGTTGTCCCCAGATGAGGGTAAGTTTATTGCTCGGAGCTCTTAATTTGGAATTTGATCATCGTGAACCTAGTCGTAAGCGAATTGTCATCGGTTACGCGTAGGTTTCGTTCTGGTGGTTGTATGATTGCCCAACCTCATTGACTTTGCGTAATCTAGAGGCCATTCAAAGTATTATTGGAGTCACTCCAGCGTTCATGCGCCCCCGTAAGTGGTGCCTTGCAGACGATGATTTGAATTCAACTTGATCCGAACAGCATATGGTAGTTATAATGACGCCACTGTGGATGCTGCCGCTCAGATTGGTCAAGATGTCGTTTTGTGGAACCTGGAGTATGACTTTTCCATATCTTGTGCATGATAAGGCTAATTTTAATTTTTCCATTTCCAGTTCAGGCGATTCTGTTGGAGCACCACCTAGCGAATCTCAATCTCATTACGAACAAGCTGTTGAGCAAACGTTGCCTATATTGTCACTAAACCACGAGACTCACGGTATGTTAAGGCTCATGTTTGTTCTGACGCATATACTCACAATTTTCATTTTTTTTAGAAACCACTGTGTATGTAATCATTTGAAGTAGTTTGCGACTTTTCTGCTCATGTTTTTTTTAGGAGAGAAGTTCTACCAGCCGCTATTAAGACGCTCAAAGATGGTGGGTATCGCCTCGTTTCGGTAGCTGAATGTCTCGGAAAGGAGGCATACTTGAAAGATGCACCGCCTCTCCTGAAGGTCAGTCGGTCTGCCCTTTGTTTACGAAGGAGATTGTCTGACGACGGGCTTATGAAGTCGGACCTGAATTGCAGTTGATATTACAGCTGAAATAATGTAGAGCCTAGCCATGATCCTACTCCTATCTACGTTCATCCCTATTCATCTGTCAATGTTCTTCAGGTCTTTAAATTTCTACATCGGAATAAGAGTGACCAACTTTGGTATACTGAAATTTGGGCCGTAAAATGGTGACCTCATCAGGATCATACTGCTCGAATTAGTGAGACGGCATCCTCAGTCTGAGCCTCCCTGACGAATAATGCGAGGGAAGTTGGTAGGGGGCTTGTTTTCAAGTCGTACCCAGCCCAATCGGTTCTGAGCCAGGTATCAGTGAGTATCAAACTGGATATACATGTGTATGGCAGAGTGGCACTGCTGGTGATAACATAGAGATGCCGTAGCACTAGGTATCAGGATTTTAGGTACAGTTAAATAAAACAGATCAGCAATCGCGACATCGCAAGGTACGAAAGATTGAGGTCATCTAAGGATACACTGATATTGAATGACCTTGACAGCCTATGATTTCTGGAATACACGGGAAAATGATTGTTTCGTCCAACGACACCATTTTCCGATCTTAAGTATCAGGAGAATGGCTGGGGTAGTTCGATGATTAAACCAATGAGGATAAGGTAACAACTTGTTCCTCCAAGAGACTGATGGCGCTCAGTCGTCTAACCGGTATCTCAAAAGTCCAACAGTCAAAAGAAGAGAGCTCATCATATCGTCTGCTGCGCGAGAAATTCCAGTTGTACGAAAACCAAGCATATGTGGGGGATCCAATTGTCTAAAGTTATAATGGATGCAGATCAGAAGTAGATACGGTACAACTTCAACCAGATCCAAACCATTCAACTTGTCTGTGGGTATTACGTTTGCAAAATATTTCTAGTTGTTATAACTCCGAAGGTATACCAAACCGTTCTCGTTCTTCCGGAGTCCATTCAAACGTCGGTAAGGGGTGAGCTTCCGTATTGAAGACCCACTTATCAAGAGGAATGATATCTGTGTCATCAAAGAGAAGATATAAATATTTGAGCGTTTCGGCAAGAAAGAAACTTGAGAGAGCAATGAAATATCAAAATCTACCATAAGCAAGTAATGGTCTGGCGCACCTCGGCATATTATCCAATGGAAAATGTGGAGGCAAATTCACGTTGGATATACTTCCATAACCATGTTTAGTCTTTGCGTACTTTTGGATTGCTTGGAAAATTTCCCATCCCCGTTCTCGCCATTTAACATTACCAGTTGTCTTGTATAAGATGAAAAAGCTCTCAATTGCCTGCAAGCATTCGAATAATCTAATAATCAGTCATGAAATTCAATGCTGTACTCACTTCTGGTCGAAGGTAATATGTTGGCTGAGTAACAAGATAATCTCTTGTATTTCTGTCAGTTTTCCTAACAGGGCTACGCTCCTTCAAGCCTGGTGGTATGGTGCGAAGCTTTTTATTTTTCTCCCAAGCCCTGACATGATCCATCCATCTACCAGCATCATTCATTTTCACGCTGTCTGGCCCTAAACCAGACCGAGAATCTGCATAAGTCAGATAACAGGTATATGCAAGACCTTCAGCAGCCCATTTATGGTACTCCGCCTTTTCTGGAGGCAGTAGGGAGATCGGAAGAGTATGCGCGCCAAGAGCGAGTAACCCAGGGAGGAAACATGCAAGGTGTTCGAACGTATATGTAGGGTCTGCTTTTACTTGAGAAGTCACATAGAGGAGTTCACGTTCAGGAGTAACGCGAAGTAGGTTCTCGATAATACCGTCTGCCGAGATGAGGTCTTGAATAGTGTGAGCCCACAATGGTCAGAGGAGAATGAAAAACCTTCATACATTGGCCACGAGCTTTAATATCACCCATGAGTAGCCATTGTTTCAAAAAATATTCGTATCCGCTGTCAGCTGATGCGCCGATAGTATAGTGATCTGATGTTGAAAGGCTGAGCAACACCACGTTGGAGGTCAATAATAGAGGAATGAATACTCGAAAATTCTCTCCCGTCACTCGTCCACTTGTCGGCAAACAGGCCGTCCTTGGGTTTCGTCTCGTACACAATGTCCATTACGCGCTCTACCTGAGCAATCGTCAGCAATGTGCCAGCCTGTTTAAAGGGGAAAAAACCTTTTCGTAATACTCTTTGCGTCCGGTCAACTTTGCGAGATATTTGTATTCCAGTTGACAACTTGTCGCCTCAGCGAAAACCATCATACGATAAATGGAATTGGGACCAGTTTTTCCACTGCAGTGTATTTAGGGAGACGAATTCAGAACAGACGAGAATGACAGTCGTACTTCTCCATCTGGACTGAATAAGCTGGGAAACCTGATTTAGTACCATTGAATGCAGGAAGGAGCTTCGTTCCGAGCTGATCGGCTTGGTCTAAGAGTATTTGTTCCCCTGATAAGGCATAGGCAGAAAGAAGGCCACCGAGATAACGAATAACCGTTTCGAAAAAAGGAGCAAAGGTCCAAGCCTAACGAAAACCACAATTGTTTCCGGAGCTCGAGATAGAAAAGTGATATGACAAAGACTCACAGTTGAGGGCAAAAATTCTTGTTTGGATATGAGTTGCAAAGCATGGTGAAATTCATCTTTGAGATCCATGATCCACATTGTGTCGAGTGAATCATATAATGTCACGCCCCATCCGTTGAATCTAGTAATAGTTCATTGACTTTTACAAGACAACCGCGCACAACAGACGCACTTGTTGCTTCCACCGCCATGAATGGCTCTTAGCTCGTCGAATGGATGTGCCTCCTTCAGATATCCATCCCAGGCAAATTTGAACGCATCTCTGACCTGCTTCTTGGCATCTTCCCACTTCACTGGGGGAGGGTCTGGCACAAAGGATTCACCAACACTCTCAAATGTAGGTCGATGGTATGCGGGAATGGGGGGAGGAAGGGGGCGGGGTGGTAGCGCAGGTAAGATGCTCAAAAAATCAAAACGAGTGACTAAGATAGAAGGACTGAAGAAGAGGACCCATGACGAGACTACAAAAATACAGAGCATAAAGATCCAGCGAGACCTGGGTCGGTGCCCCAAGTAATTCCAGTGGACTACACCCATTCAGGAGACCAACTAGTGCCGTGGGAAACTGAGATAGAAGAACATAGAGTAATCAATCAATCAAATATTACGATAACTGTCTGTGTACAACAAAAGGAAGGCTGCCTGGTACTACCGGCCAGGAGTGTCAGGACACTTGTCTGCTTGAAAATCGAGATTGCCATTGATGATTCAAGGTTGGTGTCAGTTAATTCTATATCAATGCACTCTTCATATCCTCTTTGATAGACATTTTAGAATACTGACTTCATTACCACTACTATGATGACTATTGTTGTCATGATATGCTTGCAACCTTTATTCTTTCCTTTTCTTTTCTTAGACAATGATATGTCACAGAGCATGTGATAACAATTACATAAAGTAGAAAGTGCTAGAACAATGGTATCAGAGTGTATGGCTATGACATGTTATCTATAGTATGGGAATACATTAGCAACTTCTTATCAAGTTCTCTTGTAATTCCTATAAGATTGTTTATAACTTAAGACTACTTAAATATTCTACTAAATATAAGGAGACCTGTTCTTCTGCAGTTCTGTTCTTCTGTATTTTCCAATTGATCTGTATTTTCATGTTCTGTTCTGTTATTCACACATATCTGCTAATCCAATTTCCTGTACCCCAGATCTCTCCAAGTTATACATGGATATCATCTGTAAGTGGATCTGACTTTTTACTATGCCCAGCTAAGTAAGTTTTCTCAACTGTAAGCCCTATAAGCTTTTCTATGGCTATTATTACTTCCCTAAATCCTATAATGCTCACTATATGTTGCAAGCACTAACCAAGATGCTCAATAGTACACTAAGTAGTTGTTATGACTTAAGTCCTTGAGTAAAGACAAAAACAACTTTTGTATTGAGTAATACAAAGAACTTGATAGAGTTTCAAGTACAAAGTGGTCTGCCTTATATACTATAGATTGTGGTCTGTGCACACACTATAACTAACCTACCCTAAAGTACATGTACTTTCTATAAGGCTAACATATTGTTGTTATACTATATGATATTATCTGTTTCAGAACCTTCTATATTCTTTTTTGTGTTATATGATTGTGTGACAACCCTGTGACAGATGTCACACTCCATCACACTTTTTGACTTGTGTAATATCATATCATACCTTTTGTCTAAGTCCAAAAGGAAAATGAAACCAAAAATAAAATAAAAGTAAAGTGAAATAAAATGAAACCAAGTCCATCATTCACAATTCTGACATTATTCCCCCTTTAAGATTTATCCTCAGAGAAACTGACTTTTATTTTTACAAGTTCCTCTCCAACTTCTTTAAATACTTATCTTCAAACTTTCTATTATTTTATTCAATATACTTTTCTGGCAACTCACTTTTTCTGAACTCTTCTATTCTTAGATTCAACTTCATTGTCCCTACTCTTTCTATTCTCTCTTGTTGTCAGAGTTGCAAACTAGAAACTCTATTTTATTTTCTTATCTTCTTTTTCTTCTGATTCTTCCAGTCCTATTACTATCCCTAAAAAGTCTACCTTCTTAACTTTCTACTTGCACTTTTCTGGTTTTATATATAAATAATTTTCTTCTATTCTCCTCAATATTTCTTTTACCAACTCATCATTGTCTTTCTCACTTTCTGTTCCTACCATTACATTGTCAATAAAGCTCCCTACCTTTATCATATTAATCAAGTCTTTCAACAACTCATTCATTATGACCTAGAATATGGCCAAAGAATTTTTTAAACCAAAAAATATAACTGTCAATTCAAATGACTCTTCTAATGTTGTAAAGACCACTTTCCACTCATCTGCTTTCTTTATCCATATATTATTATAACCTCATCTCAAATCCAACTTCATAAACATCTTCTTAGTTCCAATATTCTTGATAATGTTCAAAACAAGTGGTAATAGATAATTGTTTTTCACTGTCTATTTATTAAGATACCAATAGTCTTGTATCATTCTCTTCTTCCCATTCTTTGTTTCTACAAAGAACACTGGTGCAGTCTGTAGTAACTTTGACAGTCAAATATACCTCTTATTTAGCACAAATTCTTCCTTCAAATTTATAGCATGGTCCTACATCTTTCTCATTAGCATCCTCTCACTTGTTTTCTTTTCAAAAATCTTAATTCACTTATAGAATTGCTCTGGTACTAACTTCTTTGCTTCTTTCTCTAATCTTGCTGTTTTTTTCTCATCATTCCAAATTTCCCATTTCTCTGCTACTTTCTTTATTTCCATTGTCTTCCCTTTTTTCTGCTTTTTCTTCTCCTGTTCCTTTTCCTCTTTCTTTTCTATCTATGTCTCTTTTGCTTCTTCTTCTTTCTGTTTCTACCATCCTGATTTTTTTTGTTTTACTCTCCATCACTTTCTATATTCATCTAGACACCTCATTATCTTTACTTCCCCTGTTCTCTAGTCAATTTCTGGATTGTGGTGTACTAACTATAACATTTTCAAAATCACTTTCCACTTCTATTTCCCTATTACATCTATCACTGTTCTTTCTTTATGTATCTGGTAATGGATATTTACTTCTACTATAAACTCAATAGACCCTTCTTTGTTAAAGAAAATATCCACATTCCTTATATAAATTAGTCTTTTAATTTTCTTTAATTTAAATTCCTACTTCTGTCCAAACTTATTGCCAACCCTATCACCCTATTATCCAACAACACCTCTACTGTAATCCCCTCCTGTGTGTCTATTCTCTCTAAACCAATCTTTAATATTACTTCTCCTAATGCTTCTTCTCCTTCTGTTTTTCATTCTTTCACTGGTCTTTCCTTCTTCTTTTCTTCTTTTCTTTCTTTTCTTAAGATTGTTCTTCTGTTCTTCTGACTTTTGGATTCCTCTCAGTGATAGGAGTCAAGTAGAAAAGAGGTTATGCTAGGGTGCCACAAGAACTATGCAATACTAGCCCTTAACTGTATGCTAAAGAACTCAAAGAGAACAATATTGGTATTAGAAATAAATAGAAGATATAGAAACAATAATATAAAATAAGATTAGAACATATAAAATTCTCAAAAGGGCTCTCATGAATGCAAAAAGAATAAAGTTAGAAGAAATATTAAAAAGAATATACAAGTAGCATCTACTTACAAACACTTTCTCTAGCTAACACACTCTTAACCAGTGAACCTTACACTATGCAACAAGTTCCTTTAGAAAATGTAGTGGATAGATTTCAAAGCTTCTTAAAAGACTCCAACAACATTATCTATCCCAGGTAATGCAACCTGAAGGCATCTCTCAAGTTAAACCCTATGACTTAAAACCCTATGACTAAAGATACTAGCTGATACTCATCTTGCCAGCCTTTTCCAGACTGCTAGAACTCTCCAAAACTTGTTCAAAAGTGATAACAGATACTAATAATGCTCACTTAATAAAATAGAAGTTAAAACTAGTCTTGAGTAGAAGTATTCAAATAAGAGTCCTCTTTCTTACTCCTCTTCACTTGTGGCTTACATATTATTCTAAAAATATAGAGAATAGAGCATAGAGACCAAAACTATAATAAAGCTTTCTAAGATCTTGAGAGCATATAGTCCTCTCTCTATTTGCAACCCAAAACTAATCTATTAATTAATCTTTACTTGTGAGAACCCAGTCTATTCTACTCTTTTTCATTTCTCCATTCTGAGCTCTATTAGATTTTGATCTTGCATGTTCCTACTTTATTTGATTTTTTGAATATTTGTAACTTAGTAGAGCTCTCTCACAAGTGTAGTCTTTGTAGCTAGTCTATTACAAACTTAAGACCTTAAAGTGGATCAAAAGAAAGAACCTTGTATAGAGTTTATATAAGTGAACTTGATAGAGTTCCAAGTACAAAGTGTGTATTTTATATATACTAGGCTACTTGTCCATACTACACTAATCTTAGCCTACTCTAAAGACTATATATATTACATACTATTGATATATGGGATAATATCATTATTCTAGAACCTTTTATGTTCTTTTATAATATATGATATAAGAAAAAAAATGGAAACAAATAGAGTCCACTATCTTCAACTTTAACATAGTTATTCTTGAGTGTATGATATTGCTTTCTAGTATAGTTCCAGTATTCTTTTTCCTTTAGTGAATGGGTAACATTGCTTTCTCTATAGTTCTCTAGAAAACAGTATTATGGCATGTTTCTGTTATCACCAAGTGGCCTCTATATATATAAAAGCTAAAACAGCAGATAGCTAGACATTTCACAATACTCTGCTAAGTCTAAAGTCTAGTTTGTTGAACAGCTACCATATTGTCTCTCTAGTCAGTATCCACTCAAGAAAGCCTGAGACATCATCTGGAAGTGTAAGATCTTTTTGCTAATACCTTCTAAAAGGTCTTATATACTTCAAAACCTTATAAGATTACTTGTTTTTGGGAAAAAGCATTTTCTGGCATAATATCAGTTCAGGATACCAGCTTACATTACTCAACTAGCTAGTACATTGAACTTATTATAAGAACTTAGTTGAAGACTACTAGATTCTTCTTTTCTTTGAAATTATTCACAATATTTTAATTGTCCTCATACTTAATTTTTCTCTCTTGGCCCACTATACTCTGATTTCTACAATTTCTTGCTAAATGGCCAAATCCCCCATAATTTGTCTTCTTATCCACATTCATTGTATATGAGTTCTTCCTTATTTCTTCTTCTCTTCCTCCTTATTCTTATAGAAGGTTTCTGACTACTACTGTATTTGTTCTTTCTATTCCTTCTATTTGGGCTAGTTTTGCTGGCACCTACTATATCTCCTGCCTTCTAGACTATACCTGTTACAAACTCAAAACCTTAGGGTTGGTTAAGAGAGTGAACCTTGTATTGGGTTAACACAAGAGAACTCGATAGAGAACTCTGTACAGGATTGTCTACCTTATATACAAATACCTAATGGT
>Ga0157368_1001144_pt1 | contig 11499 bp, 8 predicted proteins | sample AttbisABBM3_FD_113146 | JGI IMG/M metagenome (GOLD analysis project Ga0157368, IMG submission 113146) | Fungus gardens microbial communities from leaf cutter ant in Botucatu, State of São Paulo, Brazil - Atta bisphaerica ABBM3 | ecosystem: Host-associated > Fungi > Mycelium > Unclassified ...
GGCTAATTTTAGAAGGTAACTAATTATGTCACTACATTGATATGCTTGTATCTCTACTAATACTTATTGCTTTGAGACGCATTATATATCGTTGGAAACGTATCGATAAGCGCTTTCCAAAGCAAGTTCAACCATGTGAATTCATTCTGCCTTTCATGAGATATTTGCAGACAAAGCTTCTACAGCTACTGATGGTCTGATATCTCAGTTATTTGTTGTTGCTTTTGTACATCCCACATATGTACAGATAGCCCTCATTTGAGGCTTTCTAGCACAACTTAGTTTGTGAAAATCAGTTTACTGGTTGTGGAGATACAAGCTGAATGAAGTTTGTGACAGATTGGGAAGAGTCTAGAGATAGAGTGACATCAAGGAATATGTTAACAGTATGGTTTTCTCATAGTGTATATATGGTGCATACATAGATGACAGAGATTAAGAGTAGGGTTGAGAGTATGATGTCAGGGCACATGTATATAGCATGCTGGCCTTGAGATAGATATATGGTAGATGAGTAATAGAACATGAGGACAGGGCATAGACATTAGAGTAAGTGTAGAAAAGTCATAGCACAGACCATGAGGACTTTATATAAATAGTTAGTAGAATACTGTTGTAGTTCCCTGTCAAGTTCTTTTATGAATTACACAACTCATGTTCTCCACTAGATATCTGCCCTTTGAGATTTATTGCTTGTGCTTCTATTAGACACTGGTCTAGTGGTTGCCACAATGGCAGACAGTTCTGTACAGAGTTCTCTATCAAGTTCTTATATGTAAATCCTATATAAGGTTCCTTCTTTTGACTAACCTTAAGGTTTTAAGTTCATAATAGGTACACTTTCAGAGGTTTAGGAGTGATTCAGAAGTTCAATAATGATGACAATGATGATTAAGATCAATACAGATGATAAAGGATAAAGATTGATGATAATTAATGTTGTTAAGTCTAAGGTCTAATCTTCAGATATAGAGATATATATACAAAATAGTGATAGTCTGTGTACAAGCTGTTTCCATCACATGATCAAAACTTGTACCTGATAGGAGCTGTTATCTGTCATAGCATCTTTCAGGCTAATTTTAAAAGGTAACTAATTATGTTACTACATTGATATGCTTATATTTCTATGAATAATCATTTCTATGAGATATACCATATATTGGTAATTGTTTGATGAGCAATTTCCAATGCAAGTTTGATCATGTGAATCTGTCTAGCTGTTTATGAGATATTAGTAAACAAAGCTTTTACAGTTACTGATGACCTGATATCTCAGTTGTTTGTTGTTATTTTTGTACATCCCACATATGTGTGGATAGCCCTTATTTGGGGCTTTCCAACACAACTCAGTTTGTGAAAATTGGTTCACTAGATGTGGAAATACAAGCTGAATAAAGTTTGTGACAGCTTTGGAATAGAGCTTTGGAACAAATAATATCATATAGCATAATAGTATATTAGCCTTAAGAAAAGTACATAAACTTTAGAGTAAGTTAGTTGTACTATGTGTATAGACTATAGTCTGTGGTATATAAGGTAAACTAGTTTGTTTTCTTATAGTACTCAATTGAGACTAGTTAACAGTTGGAACCTGCAAACTTAGACAGCATTAATAGCACTATAAACAAACAGAATTTTATATAGTGTAGCTAGCAATTTATATATCTTAACTACTAGTAAATAAGTTCACTGTACTTGAGATAGAGAATACATTTCTGAGAATAGTAATCCATCAGATATATCTACTTGTTTATCCTATCCAAACTCTGCACTTCTTGCTAGATGTTCCAAGTAAAAAAAGAAACTGTTCTTGTATCTGACTATTAATATTTTTAATGCTCACAGAACCTCTCTATATCTCTCTATTGTCCTCAAAACCATTGATATCTCAGAATTGTTCTCCATATATACACTAATAGACTCTAGAGCTATAAAGAAGATCAGTCAAAGCTTTGTAGAGAAACATTGTATAAACATCTATAGACTTTCAAAACTTATACTAATCTACAACATTAATAACACTCTTAATGAGAATAGTTAAATATCAGAAGTAGTGAATATAATCCTTATTTATAGTTTCATATAGCTTAAGAGTTATAACTCTAAGGTAAACTAGCAAAAGGAAGTGGTTATATTATAGTGTCCTATATATTATTTTAGCTGTTAGAACATTCAAAAAATTGAGAAGTACTGAGAATATACTCTTAATACATATGGGTCCAGCCTCTTTTCTATTAAGATAGAGGACTACAAGAATACATCTCAAACTATATAAATTTCTAGTGAGTACTAGAAAGAATTAGGTGATTGTTTCTATATAACCTAGTGGTGTTCAAAATATTTGGCCCTATTAAGTATAGTTTACACTCAAGAGATAAAGTCTAATAAAAAAAATGGAGATTAGATACAGAACTTGGTCTTATTTATAAAGTACATAGGTGTAGACTTTGTAAATAACCTTGGCTTCAATCTATATATTATGCTATCCTAAATTGTGTAGTTATAATTTCAGAAAAAGATCTGGAGTTGATAGATTGGGGTTTTAGTGAACAAAAATCAGTAGGTTATTATTAGTACTAGAGATTGATACTAGTGGTAGCCAACAAGTTAGTGAACATTGAACTTAGTTTATTTGATTTTTTTGTTTTCATTTTCACTTTATTTTCTATTTACTTTATTATTTTTGGACTTAGAATTAGAGTTGGCATAACATTATATGTGACTATTATAAAATAAATATTTTGGAAAATAATGTCATACCACATGTTAATAGTATATAATATACATAGTCTTTAGAGTAGGCTAAAATTTATATAGCACAGACCATTAGCTTAGTATATATTAAGATAGATACATTGTACTCAGAACTCTATTAAGTTCTCTTGTATTAACCTTAATACAAGGTTCCTTTCTTGACTTAAACACTTTAAGTCTTGAATTGTAACAGTTGAAGTATTAACAACATCTTGGAAATGAATAAAGTACTCATCAGAAAAGAAAAATCACTTTGAAATCATGATCTAGAATTAAAGTATGTTGTTAAATACAGTTCATATCTTGTTATCTGAGATCTGATGGAATATCTCAGAAGTTCAGATTAAGTTATTTGTATATTATTCAAGAATAAAAAAGACAGTCAGAATGACCTTCAGCTTCAGCTTATGTGCTGTACCTCTATTAGTTGCACTGGTTGCATATTTCAGAAGTGGACTTGGAAAACTTAGTAGGTTAGGACTACTAGAAAGTGGCAAGGTATGTTGTTGCCAATACTGGAAGAGAGTGTTAGTTTTAGTTGATTTCTAGGATAAGGCTAGTATAGTGTAAGTGACTAGTTTATATACTAGATAATCTACCTAGAGTAGCTATCTAGAATGAAGCTACTAAGTTACCTTATATACTGATGATCCTCAGATGTCAGAAATGAAGTCTATGGAGTTTGGCAAAGAACCAGTGAGGACATCTGAGAAGAAATAGAAAGAGATGATCCACACTGGAAGAGGTTGTGGGTACAGATAAGGAAGTAAGTGTTATCCATGGTTGTGAGATGGATGGCCAGAACAGAATGTAACATATGTCACTTATTAATACTAGAAATTGATGTCAATTGTAGTTGATTATTAGGCTAGCTATTATAGTGTAACTACTTGTTATGATCTATACCTCATGTGTTATATATAATCACCTCATTGCTTGGACATGTGTTAGTATTATTTCATTTTTACTGTACCTCATGTTGTAGTGGAGGCTTCATCATGTTCTTCTCATTTCTTTTTCATGCTTTCTTCATGTTTCTCTTATATTCTACTCATGGATAGTATATGATTTCCTCATGGTCTATAGATATATAGTAGTAGATACAGTCTGTATTATTATGCTTTACTAATTGACCTTCTCTCTCATTCTTACTCAAGTCTTTGCCTAAGTTGTAACCTAAGCCAAGCTTAGGATCATAACAAATGGGACCTCTTATATGCAACAGTAGTGGAGCAATATATAGATTGAAACCAAGGTTACCTGCCATTGATCGCACTTGGTATTATGTTTAGATTCATACCTACCTCTGTTCATTTTTTAAACCCTTGGGCTCAAGTGTGAATTGCACTTGACAGTATCTCCAGAATAACCAAGGTAAATATGCAAGAAAATAGTGAGGGCAGGAAGTGAGACATAAGACAAGAGAGTTCAGTGTGAAAATAAGCTCTAGTAACTATATCAGTATATTTCACCAGGATCAGAGACATTGCACAATCCACCTGTAGCGGAAGAGGCAGCAAAGAATCTCATGAAGACTACCTAGAGCCCCCTGGGATACTGATATTGTGGTATCCACAATACCTATAACACCTATAACTAAGAACAATCATGAAGATGCGATCTTAGGAGGGCTGTTAGCCTGCCCTAAATATAGTCATTATCTTCGGCGGCATTTTGCTCTCACAGTGTCCTTCATACCTTGACATTTTCGGACAATTCAACGTCCCGATCGCAATCGCTTCATTGTGATGTTGTAGCCTAGAGACCCAGAGTGGTTCACCATGCGGTTGTGAGGGAACATCCAGGGACAATCAGCATGATTTGTCATTACGCTCTCATGTCACATTAGTAGATAATCTGACAATCGATAATCTGACAATCGAATGAAGTCGTTCACAATGATGGATTGTGACTTGACAAGAGGTAGCCCTTCCAGACTCCAAACACTTGTTCTGCGGATTTAAGCAGACTGCCATACACTGGCTCTGTAAACCCAAATGTTGACCCATATGAAGCCAGCAAGCCTCGAACAGAAGGATATAGATATATCCTTGGTAAGATTACGTCGTGGAGACAATTCCGGACCAGGCAATTGCCAACGTTGGCCACATCCAAAAAGTGTCGCACTTTGTGGAACAGATTGAAGATAGGACGCATGGTGTTTCAAAGTATCGCTGGAAGTAGCATTCGGGCATGGAAAGGTCCCACCATGCGCCAAGAAGGCCATAAAGAGAATTGGCATACCAGTGAGATTCCTCGCGAATCGCAGAGTAATACACACGTCACGCCTAAGCAAACAGAATAGAGAACGCTTCAATTGAGAAAGTCTGAAATTGTTATGAACCCGAGGTCCTTGAAACAGTACAAAGCCATTGTGTGCGCTGAAATTTTCCGCGTGTCGTGCAACCAATTTCGATGATCCGAAGCAAAAATAAGCATTATTGTTCGTTATTTTAGATATCCAGCGAAAGTGAGAACGTAGACAAGTTGACCGGAGATCCTGTTTCGTCAGCCTTATTTTGGGCTCGCAATGAGTATGTATTTTTAAGATATTCAATACCGATATCTGATATGTAGCCAGAAGACCCCGAAAACAGTCACCACGTTTCTCGTAGAATCTCCAGAATCGATACTAATGGGAGTCGAGCCAAGTCGTAACGCGGTCAATCAAATCAACCTTCTTTCCAGAAATGTGTTCATTTTTTGTTCTCAGAAACTCCTGCGCGGCATCAATTGACAGGCCGAGAACTGTGCAGCAGGCAGAAAAAACATTTACCTTCAGCTGATCAACCCGCAGCTAGATCCAAGTGAGTATCATGAAGACAAGCACCAGCATATACAATAAGCCTACCTTTCCTAGATCTCCAGTTTCATATTTGCTTCGTATCTCTGTCTCATCTACCGATAAATCCTGCATGTCAGAGTACGGTAAGTTTCTATTACGTGCAATGGATACGGTGGACAAACCGCCTTGCGTTTGGAGCCAGCCCTGGGCACGACCACATTTGCTGTGTCATCATTGAGCAATGTCCGTTTCCACTCCTTCATCAGAGCCCCTGCACGCTAAATGGAGACAAGTCAAGAGGTGCTTCCAGGAGATAAGGTTGCACGACACCCACCCTATGAATTTGTCCAATATGAGCTTCTGTCAGATCCTCAAAAGAGCCAGGATCAAACTCTTCCCGGAATGCGCTAGCTTGCAGTTGCGCATTGTGATAAGCAAGTGCTGTATATACGACAGATGAGCAGGTGATGATCATACGGGAACGTGATAGTGGCTAGATACCGGGGTTTGGATACGAATCTGGTGGATATGTTCCATTTTTGACACTCAACTTATCGATCCAGACACGGGCCGCGTCCTTCAGGTCATCGGATGCTGGGAAAGTGAGTAAAAGTGGCTCTCAGAGGTTATGTAGTGATAATACATACCTCGGAAGGCTTCTTCGATCGGGGCAGCACGGATGTCGTCAGCAAAGGGAAGCGGGATTAAATGAATACCTGGTGGATCGGTGAAGCCACTCTCCTCAGCTTGCTCTTTCTGGGAGTATGCAGTCAAGCTCTGTTCGTCGAAGAAGCGAAGAAGAGTAGTCATGGCTGACCTGAGGAAGTAGAGCGCAGAATACTGGTGTGGCGTTGCGCCGTGTGAGGACCAGAGCTAAACCAATTTTGTTCTTTGCCAGCATGGACTTCAGCAAGGCACTGAATGTTCTCTTGCTGCCAGAATATGCCTGCACGCCGAATGTGAGAGATCAAGATCCTCTCTGCTATAATTATATAGTACCAGCTCATCCGGGTAAATGAATTGAGAGTGTCTGACGTTGTCCTCAAATTTTAGTTCATCCCTGTCCTTGAAACCAAGAAGCCGTATTCCTAGTCACAGTTTGCATTAAGACTGGCCAATCACCTAAGCTCTGTGAACCTTACCAGGTTTTAGCCCTAGTGTCCGAAATGATTGAACTTCTTCTGCCGTATAGAATGGCTACGAAGGATGAGCAGTAGCTTCCGCACCTAATCACTGGCTTACCCGCTGGCCCACTTCGGCCACCTTAGCACCGAAACCTAGGCTACTCGCTTCATTTCCATCCTCGTCCCCAATTATACTGGTGGTTTGTCCTATACCGAAAACAATCTTGGACTTTTCTACGTCAGCCTGATGTTCCTAGAAATTCGAGTCACTCATTAATGAGAATCCGAGTAAAATGCACCTTGCCTCATCCACGTAAGCGGTGCGTGAGATCGCAATCTCCATTCGATCGCCTAGATCAACAAAATACTTATAGGACCCTCTTTTCTGTTCAGTCACCAGACCGTACCTTATCAAACAAATTTAGGTTCACTGGAAATGACCTGATGCGCAACTTACCCTTTGACACCAATCACAAATTCTTCTGCCAGCTGAAAGGGAATACTGAAAAGTGCTCGTTTGGGTGCTTCGTGAATTCGCATTTGGTTTAACAAATCCTCCACTCGAGATATAGAAATTGATTCGGGCGGAACAGAAGAAATATTAGCTGACTCATTGCTTTCCTCGATGTTGGTGGGCTGTAAAATCCGCTGAAGAGAGTAGCGGTAAATCAAAGTGCTTATGGGTTGTGATGTGAGCTTACGGAATAGAATCGAGAAATATCAAAAGGGTTGGTCTCCGTGCTAATGAAAAAAGGTTCAACTGAAACACCAGCTTTAGTAAGGTCCTAGTATCGGCTGTCAATACTAACACTCCGAGAACGAGAGACAGAAGTAACCTCCAGTGTAGTCTGGGCGGAGATGACCAATTGTGTGCTCCCTGGTCCAGGATGCGGATTATCCTCATCAGTAATGAGGAAGACTCGCTTTATCGCCGTTTTCGGAGCACTTTCTATTTCTCAATAACTTGTATGTGAATGGAACAACATAACGAACCCGTCACGCAAGATCCAATTACAGCTGGTAAAGACATCACCCATAGGCATCCGTTTGCCAGGCAGCGGTGGAAACGTGTCTCTTAGTTCATTTGTGTTTTCGCGCGCAGCTTCAGCCAAATATTAGTTCAAAGGAACAAGAAAACTTCCTCTACAAACCGTCAAGGATTTGAATCAACTCTTGGACCTTGGGTGCACTCAGCGGAGAAATAGGTTGAAATACGAAAGTATTGCGCTTCAATTCGGAGACTTCTGTGCGTCCATTTTCCGTTCTCCTTGTCTTGAAAGCATGATGTCACTAAGTCTGACCCCGAATGTATCGTCGTGGGATCTCACTGTATTGAAAAACATGATACCGACAGAGTCACTCGGACCCACAATAATCTTTCGCTTCTGAATTTGCATTGCTGCTTCTAAAGCCTTGAACAAATGACAGGTCTTGAAATCCTCGTAGTCAAGATCATCACGGAGCTCAAGCATGGATTCAGAACAGTCAATGCAAAACAAAATCACATCTCTCTTTCCTTCAAAGAGCTGGGTGGTGGGTGAGGAAAAGAAGAGGGGCGTATAATACATAAACTTACAATATCGTCTAGTAGTTCCTCCTCTTCTTCTTCATCGATTTTATTCCATTCGTCGTAGAAAGGCATAACTGGCTTTGGTACACAAAATGATGTTGATAGTCTTCTAATAAATCACTTGTCACGCGATGGTCACGATTATAGTTGGTCTTGGTCCCAACTAACTAGGATAATGGACATCCAATTACCTCCTCTCCGCGAAATTCCACCGTCACGTTTTGACAATCTCGGACCTTTACCTTCGCTAGTAATCAGAAACGATAAAGATGTTGAAGTATGGGCGACCACTACCTCCTACCATGAATATGACTTGTTTTTACGCCGTCTTAATGAATCCGTAGTTGGGGTTTTCCTACCACACACTCAAGAGAAGATTAGCGCAGTAAGACATATGGATTTTTCATTTCGTAACTTAAACATGGTGCTATCTAGTCTGTTTCCGCTATTTTGACGCTCCTTGACACACTGGAGCGTTGGATTGAGGATATCCCGCCTTTACGTGGCCCTCAGAGATTTGGAAATCTGGCTTTCCGTGTGTGGGGTGTCCGGCTAGATGAAGTTAGCTCTTATTCTTGTGCTGTTGCTTATCTTATTCAATTTATTTAGCAAGCAGATCATTTGCTTGAGCAACTCTTGGGACCAGGCAAAAGAATCCTTGTTCCATATATCAAACCCTATTTTCTAACATCTTTTGGTTCTTTCACCCGAATGGACTATGGGACTGGACATGAAACTTCATTTGCGCTCCTACTTCTATGCTTAGCGCTTGTACGATTTTTTGAGCCTATCCCAGAAGTAGAACGACAATTAGTCCTAGTCGTCTTTGTCCGTTACCTCCATCTTTGCTGGAAGCTACAAGATGTATACAAGCTGGAGCCTGCGGGTAGTCATGGAGTTTGGGGCCTGGATGATTATTCCTTTCTCCCTTACATTTTTGGCAGTGGCGAGTTGAGAGGTGGGCTCTTATAGATTATGACTTATCCTGTACTGAACGACTACCAGAACAAACCGATATTCCACCATCTGCGATCCTACATCCTCCATTGTCTTCAACAAATCTATACTTCTTGGCCGTTATGCGCATCCATGATGTTAAACGAGGTCCCTTTTTCGAGCATTCTTCTCAATTGTATTCAATTGCCACAGGCGTACCTAGTTGGACAAAAGTTAACTCAGGTCTCTTCAAGATGTATAGGGTACGTGATCTTAGACAAACATTTTCAAAGTTGTTTAATTTTGGATCAGGCCGAAGTTCTGGGCAAACGTGTTGTGGTTCAGCATATCCCTTTGGGCGGACTATTAGAATGGGAGTCGTTATTTTCAGAGGCCAGGGTCTCTGGGAGCTCTATGACTCAATATGTGACCAACGTAACGAGCGTTGGGCGCACGGATTATTCTCCCCGCTCGATTTTCTCTGGCTGTCTGATGTGGTCTACTCCACTGAATACAGTCATCAATCGACAAATTCCTCTGAATTCACCATCGTCTACGCAATCCACCCCTACTCCGGTAGATTATGTCCACAGAGCTGCCACGAATTCTAACCCGAAAAGCGATAACGTGGACAGTGCATAGGATTCCTCACTCACGATAACCACCTCACATGCGGTACTGCATTTTCAGAGTAGGCTGCCTTTCTAAGACTGGAGAAAATAGTATACACTGTTGCGTTGTAATTTCCAGAAGTAGGAATCAGGTTGCACGGCGGCCATGGTCATGGCATCATTGACAGGTTGTTCAGAAACAAGAATATGATATGGACCGGAAGATGGATTGGCTCGAGAACCTAGGGGCAGGGTACCAGGAACCGAACGAGAAGTTGAAGCTGCCGTTGAGTATAGGCGAGTGGTGTGATAAGTTGAGTGAATATTCAAATCAGATGGTCGTTGAGCAATAAATCTGGTGAGCTTGGGGGAGGGAGGGATAACAGAGGAAAGTGGTGGAATTTATAAGACTAGTACTTTAGCTAGGCAGTTGTTAAAATTGGAGCGCAGGTGATAAATAAGAGGTCTTAGCAACCTTAGGACCCACTCGGATAACTCAGAAGTCACCCAGTGAACTGTGGACAACTGTAAATGACTAGCAGTCAAAAATGTGTCCATAGAAAGAAGTTGTACATGTGATCAGGTGATGTACTGACTAAGTATGATAGGACTGAAAAGATCACTTCCAACACACCCCACACCCTCTTGATTTGATAAGTCCATAAGCAATATAAAGAATAAGAGGAAGAGAATAATATAACAGGTTATGGGCTCCAGCTCCTAGCAGCCTTCGAACACAATTTTCTCAGCTCTAATCATCCACTTATAACACCCTAGTTGCATTTTCAAGCTTAAATCTTGTTAAATTGCATCCAAACTTTGCACAGTATCTTATCACAAGCCAATCAGTAAAATTTTCAATTTATAGATCAATTGCTCAACTTTTCATAACCAATCTTGCTATTTCCTATACTAAATATTTTCAAGTCCTAGAAGTCACTGAGTTTGTAATAATACAAGTATGGCTATTTACATCTCATCTATCCCCCTACCACTACTCTAACTCAACATTGGATTTCACTAGCTTACTGATATTAAAGCAACATCTCATATAACTTCTTACTACTACCAGTTCAAGACTTACACCTCTTGTAGAAAAATAATGTATTTGGCAAACAATTCTGTCATTTTGTTAGATACAGTTCACACCTTGTTATCTGAGATCCAATAGTGGGCTCTTAAAAGTCCAAATGAGTAAGTTGTTGAGAATAGACCTGTTATGATACAGTGAAGTGGTAATATTCATTTATATATTCTTCTGGATTTTATATTGGACTTTACTTTGGATTTACTTGTCTTTTATTATATTTGATGATGACAATGAAGAGGCACATGACTGCAATTACATGACATATCACATGATGTGAGATCATAGGCCTAGAAGCAGACTAGAGTAGACTAGAGCAGTCTAGATGGATGACATCAAGGAGCATGTTAACTGCATGGCTACCTTATAGTGTACACATGGTGCACTCATAGACAATGCATGGACATTAGGGCAGGAGTAATTATTTGTAGCACAAACTATGTGTAACTTATATAAATAGGGTAGCAATTCAGCAGAGACTTCTTGTTGAGTTCTCTTGTAATTCCTACTTGATATCTGTTATGAGACGCTTTGGACATGGACAATTTTTATTTTCTTTTTCTTTTATTTTCTGACTTTATAGGAATTTTGTTTTTCTTTTCTTTTCTTTTAGTAATGATGAAGAGGCA
>Ga0157368_1001145_pt1 | contig 11488 bp, 11 predicted proteins | sample AttbisABBM3_FD_113146 | JGI IMG/M metagenome (GOLD analysis project Ga0157368, IMG submission 113146) | Fungus gardens microbial communities from leaf cutter ant in Botucatu, State of São Paulo, Brazil - Atta bisphaerica ABBM3 | ecosystem: Host-associated > Fungi > Mycelium > Unclassified ...
CACCTGCCTACCTTCCTCGTGCCGTGCCAGATTTTCCATGATCAGCACGAACTCGTCGCCGCCCAGGCGAGCCAGGGTATCCGAGCTACGAAGCTGGCCGAGCAGGCGTTCAGCCGTCACGATCAGAACCCTGTCGCCCTGGGCATGGCCAAAGTTGTCATTGATGCCCTTGAAGCCATCCAGATCCAGTAACGCCACGGCGAATCTCTTGCCATCGCGCCTGGCGCGTTCTTGGGCCTGGGCCAGTCGATCCATCAACAGGCGGCGATTGGCTAGCCCGGTCAGGGGATCGAGCAAGGCCTGGCGCAACAACTCGGCACGTCGCTCGCGCCGACCCAGCAGCCCGTACACCAGCCAGGCCAGGGCAGCGCTGACCAACAGCACGAGACCGAATTCGAAATACTGCCGCGCCTGGTTTTGCCAGGACGCTCGAGGCGCGACGCAGAGCGTCCAGGTCATGGCTTCGATGCTCACCTCGCGGCAGGTGCCATCGACCACGGCCGGACCGGAGTGCAGCAATATCCGTCGCTCGCCAGTCATGGGGTCGACACCAGCCAGTTGATAGGCGTACCCCTGAGCGGCCATGGCCGGTAGGTTGGCGTCCTCCAGGGCCTCGGGAAGCGCCAAGGTCACCACGGTATAACCCCAGAAACGCGGCTTACCCCGGGGGTCGGGCAGGAATACCGGCAGCATGCCGATGGCCCCGATAGGCCCCTGGACCAACTTGAACGGCCCCAGGAACTGGATGCGCGTATCGTTGGCCTTGTAGGCTCGCAGCACCTCGTCACGATTCTGGAATTCCAGCAGATCGTGGTCACGCACGAGCAGATTGCGTTCCAGCGGCTCGATCTGGCGAATGACGCCGTTCGGTGCCAACGACAAGGCATAGACGCCCTTGTACAACGGCAGCACGAACCGGGCGAGTGCCGGGAAGTCAGGGACCTCGCCATGCCCTTGGTAGACCATCACAGCCAGGGTGCGAGTGGCCGTCAGGGCACGCTCCACTACCTTTTCCAGAGACATGGCGAAGGTCGTCGCCACCTCCCGGGTCCGGACCTGTTCGACACGCCGCGCATCGTCTTCGAATCGTTGCAGTAGCATCCAGCCGAGAAAGACGGAGCCTGCGAAAGACAGCAGCATTAACCAGCTGCGTAGCCACTTGCCCGTGCGCCGGGAACTCTCCTGTGCCTGTTGCTTTTCCTTCCGCGCTTCGACCATCAAGGCCACATCCCTAACATGCGAAATAAATCACAAATCAGTCGGATTATAGCGACCTCTCGATCCGCAACGCGATGCTCTGGGACAGACGAGGCGGAAGGAAGAACAGCGAATTGGGCGATTATCGCCAGTGCGGTTTGGCCGAGATGAAAGTGTCCACTAAAGCGTATGCTGCCCGTGGGTAAGAATGCTTCAGACAGCTGAGTGTACTGCTCCGTTACGGCATAGAAACGTCATGAATAGGCTGCCGTCAGATCAAGCTTCGCTCAATCTTGAACGGCCTCTAACAGCGCCCCTTATCCGCATAAATCCTCACACGCGCTGATATGAACCTGCCTCACACGCCTCGGTATGGAAGTCCGTTGCTTACATCAGGGTGCGCTTCGACTATGACGTCATCACCCAGGTGCTCGACAACCAGTACAAGGTCTTTGCCAGCGACGAAATCAAGGCAGCGGTCCGATCAATAACGTCATCCTTTTCCGGCACTCAAGTCCTGACCAGCGCCATCGACGCCCCGTCATCGCTGTCGCGCTCGCCAAGGGCGGCCCTAGCCTAGTAATGGGGCGGCCTGCAAATTTCGATACGGAAACGATTTTCCTACTTCCTCCGGCGTTCTGCCGCCCCCTCCTTTCGTCACCGTCAGCTCTATGCCATCTGTCTGTTTAACCAGGAGGTCAGTTTCCTCATTGGAAACAGCTTATTTCTTTTTGGCATGATTATTTCCAATAAAGAAACCGCAAGAATGGGCTCGTCAACCCAAGAGAGACCTAAGATGTCCGCACTCAAAGCTGTTTTTGTTGCCACTGCCCTGCTGATCACTGCCCAGGCCGCCCATGCTGAAGAGTCGATGCTGATGCGCGACAAGCTGGTAACTGAGAATCACAAGGCGATCCAAGCTGAAAAGGCTAGCGAGGCTACTGCTTCCACGCCAGCGCAAGCTACTGAGCAGAAGAACTGCTGATCTGCCTGCTGGGTTTAAAGCTGATGGGGGGCTGCGCCACAGCGCAGGCCCCTTTCACTGACATCCCACTGCTGCCGCAATTAAGTTCCCGCTCGTAGCCGATCCGCTTGCGATGCTCTGCCAGTAGCACAAATCGAACTCTCAATCCCGCAACCCTTTAACCGTAATAGGCGCCCCTGTTGCGATCAGACACACGGCAACGACCACTAAGAAAAACCATCGGGTAGCACTGGTACGACGAAAAACGAAGCGCAGTGTCGAGACCAATACAGCTAATGCCGACAATGCAATGGTATTTATCCAGGCATCAGCATCTAGCCAGTTGGGGCGGGGCTGGCGGAAGTACCGACGGTGGGCACTGCGCCGGTAGCGGCTGGACAGAAGCTCGCGATCCGCACCCGGTCACCAGTAGCAACGTGCCCCCGGAGCCAGTCACTTTCAGCGATCGCATTCTTGAGTTCCTCGATTGATTTCTGGTCTAAGGCTGAAGCAGCGCAAGGAACGGAGATTGTTGGTCTGGCCTTATCTGATCACCACGCCGGATGGCCGCCGGGTGACCTCGAGCATGCTCCGGATTCGCTTCGATGAGGCGCGGGTGGTTGCCGCAGCGGCGGCGCTGGAAAGCCTCGATGAGACCCTGGCCGCAGCGATTCGCCAGTTTCAACTCCGCGACATCCGGCCTAAAGCGGCCTCGGAAATCCTCGACCCGAAGGAAGCCAGTAAGCTTCTGGGTCACACCGAGGAGGACATCACCGAGCGCGTCTATCGTCGCCTGGGCGCGATCGCCAGCCCCACCAAGTAGGCTGCGTTTCGGAACTGTTCCAAAATCGTTTCGGAACTCACCCTGCTTTTCCTGCCTGAAGGCCCTTGAAAAACCGCTATCCAGATAGCATAAGGCCCCGTAGGAACGGGGCTTCGAAGATGGCGGAAGCGCAGAGATTCGAACTCTGGGACCCTTGCGAGTCGGCGGTTTTCAAGACCGCTGCCTTAAACCACTCGGCCACACTTCCGTAAGAGCGGCGCATAGTACCTGATGGCAACACACTGTCAAACACTCGCAAGCGTTCCTTAAGCAACATTTGCTATCTTCGGGGTCGTACGGTACATCACACCGTCTATCTAGCTTTGGAGTCCGCCATGAACGAGCGTCAATACGCCTACAACCCTGCCATCGCGCAACCGCGGGACGTCAGCCGTGTATTGCGCAACACCTACGCACTGCTGGCCATGACCCTGGCGTTCAGCGGCTTGGTCGCCTTCGTCTCCCAGCAGATGCACCTGCCCTACCCCAACATCTTCGTGGTCCTGATCGGCTTCTACGGGCTGTTCTTCCTGACCGTGAAGACCCGTGACAGCGGCTGGGGTCTGGTCAGCACCTTCGCGCTGACCGGCTTCATGGGCTATACCCTGGGCCCGATCCTGAATATGTACCTGGGCTTGCCCAACGGTGGCAGCGTGATTGCCTCCGCGGCGGCCATGACCGCCCTGGCGTTCTTCGGTCTATCGGCCTATGCCCTGATCAGCCGGAAGGACATGAGCTTCCTCAGTGGCTTCCTGATGGCGGGATTCTGGATCCTGCTGGGCGCCATGGTGCTGTCGTTCTTCGTCCACATCAGTGGTCTGCAGCTGGCCATCAGCGCGGGCTTCGTGCTCTTCGCCGCCGCGGCCATCCTGCTGCAGACCAGTGCCATCGTGCACGGTGGTGAAGACAACTACATCATGGCTACCATTACCCTGTACGTCTCGATCTACAATATGTTCATCAGCTTGCTGCAGATCTTCGGATTCGCCAGCAGCAACGATTGATCATCAGCGGTAGCCCAAAAGGCCCGCTTCGGCGGGCCTTTTTACATCCATGAAATTTGCCATCGTTGTCCTTTCCCCACCCCAGGCGCCCTCGTCTCGTCGAGCCTTGCGCTTCTGCGAAGCATTGCTGGCCGGAGGGCACGAACTCTCCCGGCTGTTTCTCTATCGCGACGGCGTCTACAACGCCTCCCACGCCACGGTCAGTGGCCAGGATGAAACGGACCTGCCCGCACTCTGGCGTGAGCTGATCGAGCGCCATGAGATCGACGCCGTGGTCTGCATCGCCGCGGCCCTCAAGCGGGGGCTGTTGGACGAGAACGAAGCGCGGCGCTACGAACGCGAAGGCGCGGTGAACGTGCGGGCGCCCTGGCAGCTATCCGGCCTCGGTCAACTGCATGAGGCGCTACAGGACGCCGACCGCCTGCTCTGCTTTGGAGGCGACTGAGATGGCCAAGAGTACCCTCGTCATCACCCGTCAACCGGCGCTGAGCGGCCTCGCGCCGCGCGAGGCCCTGGATATCGTCTTGGCCGGCGGCGCCTTCGAACTGCCGCTCGCGCTGCTGTTCGCCGGTCCCGGCGTCACCCAACTCCTGGCAACCGACAGCGCAGCTCTCGACCAGAAAGACCTCAGCGCCAATCTGTCGGCCCTATCCTTGTTCGGGGTCGACGCGATCTACGCGGAAGCCGCCGCGCTAGAGCGGCTGGGCATCTCGCCTGAGCAGTTGCCCGCCTGGGTCACCCCCCTGGAACCCGCGGCCCTGGCCGCGCTGATCCATGACCACGATCAGGTGATTTCGCTTTGACTACCCTGCACCTGTTTTCCCGTTCACCGCATACGGACGCCGATGCCCTCGACGGCCTGACCTGGGTTCGCGGCGAAGACGCCGTCCTGCTCAGCGGTGGCGCCGTCGAAGCGCTACGCCCTGGCAGCACGACGGCCAGGCTGTTGGACCGACTGCCTGCCTGCGTAGCCCTCTACGCCTTGGTGGAAGACGTCCAGGCACGCCGCCTGCAACCCGAGCGTGACGTGACCCTGATCGACTATCCCTCTTTCGTCGACCTGAGCGTGACCTGCGCCAAGGTCATCAGTTGGACCTGAGCATGCCTCCTCTCGACCTCGATCCCGAAGGCTACTTGCGTGATCTCACTCAGTGGAGTCCCGAGGTGGCCGAGCAACTGGCACTCAAGGAGGGCATCCAGCTGACCGAGCGCCATTGGCTGGTGCTGAAGGCCTTGCGTGACTTCTATCAGCAATTTCAGCTCTCGCCAGCGAATCGACCCCTGATCAAGTACATTGCCCAGACCCTGGGCCCGGAACTGGGCACCAGCCTGCAACTCAATCTGTTATTCAAGGGAGCGCCGGCCAAGCTCGGCGCCAAGCTCGCCGGCCTGCCGAAACCGGATAATTGCCTATGACCCTCACCACGCCCGAAGAACACCCCTTCGCCGTCTATGTCCGGGCCCTGGGCAAAGGCAAGCGCGGCGCCCGCAGCCTGACCGAAGCCGAAGCTGAGGCGGCCATGGGCCTGATCCTCGACGGCCAGGTGGAGGACGTCCAGCTTGGCGCCTTTCTCATGCTGCTCAGGCACAAGGAAGAAAGCGCCGAAGAACTGGCCGGTTTCACCCGGGCCGTCAGGTCGCGCCTGCAGCGGCCGAGCTTCGCCGTCGACCTCGACTGGCCGTCCTATGCCGGCAAGAAGCGCCACCTGCCCTGGTACCTCTTGGCGGTGAAGTGCCTGGCCGGCAGCGGCATACGCGTGGTCCTCCACGGCGGCGGTACTCATACCGCAGGCCGGCTCTACACCGAGCAGTGCCTGACGGACCTGGGACTGCATACCGCGGCGGACTGGAACGCCGTTGGCGCCCTGCTCGACCGTGGTCAGCCGGCATTTCTGCCGCTAGCCGCCTGGATGCCCAAGCTGCAACGGATGATCGACCTCAAGGCCCAGCTGGGCCTGCGCTCGCCGATCCACTCCCTGGTACGGCTGCTCAATCCCAGCGGCGCGCGCTGCATCCTGCAGAGCATCTTCCACCCGGGCTACCAGGAGGTGCATCGCGAGGCCAGTCGCTTGCTGGGTGACGACAGCATCGTCATCAAGGGCGAAGGCGGCGAAGTGGAGCGAAATCCCGATGTCATCGCTCACCTCTACGGGACCCGTGGCGGCGAAGCCTGGGACGAAAGCTGGCCCGCGCTCACCGAACGTCGCCAGGTCAAACCCGAGCAGCTCGACCCGGCGCTGCTGGCCGCCACCTGGCGCGGCGAGGCCGAGGATGCCTATGGTCGCCTGGCGGTCATTGCCACCCTGGCCGTGGCCTTGCGTGCCCTCGGACAGGATCAGGCGAGCGCCCAAACTACAGCCGAACGCCTCTGGGAAGCCCGCGATCGCACGCTCTGACCGAGCGACAGGAACCCCGGCCCTGGCCAGGGTTCCTAAACCCATCGCAACGAGGATGACAGCATGGGTTTACTGGTCGATGGACAGTGGCAAGACCGTTGGTACGACAACGGCAAGGACGGGCATTTCAAGCGCGAAGAGGCGCAGCGCCGTGATTGGATCGCCCGCCCGGAGCAAAGCATCCCGAAAGGCGCCCAGCGCTTCGAGCCGGAGGCAGGTCGCTATCACCTCTACGTTTCCCTAGCCTGCCCCTGGGCCCATCGCACCCTGATCTATCGCAAACTGAAAGGACTGGAAGCCCTGATCGGCGTCTCGGTAGTCAGTTGGCTGATGCGGGAACAGGGCTGGACCTTCGATCCGGACCAGGGCTCCAGTGGTGATCACCTCTATCACCTCGAGCGCCTGTACCAGCTCTATCAGCGCGATCAGGCCGACTACACCGGTCGGGTGACGGTCCCGGTGCTCTGGGATCGCCAGCAGGAGCGCATCGTCAGCAACGAATCCGCCGAGATCATCCGCATGTTCAACGGCGCCTTCGATGACCTCACCGGCAATCGCCTGGACCTCTATCCGGAAGCCCTGCGCGTTCGTATCGACGAGCTCAACGAGCGTATCTATCCGACGGTCAACAATGGCGTCTACCGCGCCGGCTTCGCTACTACCCAGGAAGCCTATGAAGAGGCGTTCGATGAGGTCTTCGCTACCCTGGACGAGCTGGAGCACCTGCTGCAGAAGCAGCGCTACCTCACCGGCGAATGGCTGACGGAGGCCGACTGGCGTCTGTTCACCACGCTGATTCGCTTCGATGCCGTCTACCACGGCCACTTCAAATGCAATCTGCGGCGGGTACGCGACTATCCGGCGCTACGGGGCTGGTTGCGCGAGCTCTATCAATGGCCGGGCATCGCCGAGACCGTGGACTTTCAACACATCAAGCACCACTACTACGGCAGCCACGCGCAGATCAATCCGACCGGCCTAGTGCCCAAGGGGCCGGTCCTGGAGCTGGACCTGCCCCATGGCCGCGAGGCTCTGACCGGTGCCGGCATCCAGGGATCGACCTGAGAGTCAGGCCGACTGGGCACCCTCGAACCAGGCCAGCTTCTCCCGTAGCGCGACCACCTCGCCGACGATCACCAGGGTCGGCGCATGCACCTCATGCTGAGCCACCAGCTGCGGCAGATCCTGCAAGGTGCCGGTGAACACCCGCTGATTGGCGGTGGTGCCCTGTTGTACCAGGGCGGCTGGCGTCGCCGGGTTCTTGCCGTGGGCGATGAGCTGCTCGCAAATGGTCGGCAGTCCCACCAAGCCCATGTAGAACACCAGGGTCTGCCCCGGCGCTACCAGATCGGGCCAGGGTAGATCGGCCGAGCCATCCTTGAGATGGCCAGTGACGAAGCGTACCGACTGGGCATGGTCGCGGTGGGTCAAGGGAATGCCGGCATAGGCCGCGCAGCCGCTGGCCGCGGTGATGCCCGGCACCACCTGGAAGGGGATACCCTCGGCCGCCAACTCCTCGATTTCTTCGCCACCGCGGCCGAAGATAAAGGGATCGCCACCCTTGAGGCGCAGGACTCGCTTACCTTCCCGGGCCAGCTTGACCAGTAGGCGATTGAGATCCTCCTGGGGCACCGCATGCTCGGCGCGGCGCTTGCCGACATAGATGCGGTCGGCATCGCGGCGGCACATGTCGAGGATGGTCGGCGCCACCAACCGGTCATAGAGCACCACGTCGGCCTGCTGCATCAGCCGCAGCGCGCGGAAGGTCAAGAGGTCCGGATCGCCCGGCCCGGCACCGACCAGATAGACTTCGCCACGAAAGGTTTCCCCTTCGCTGGTCAGCTTGGCTTCCAGCAGTTGTTCGGCCGCCTGGGGCTGGCCGGAGAACACCTTCTCGGCGACCTCCCCCTGGAACACCTCTTCCCAGAAGATGCGCCGCGCCTGGATATCGGCGAAGCGTGCCTTGACCCGGGCGCGGAAGCGCTGGGCCAACTGCGCCAACTGCCCATAGGTCGCTGGAATCCAGCTCTCCAGCTTGGCGCGCACCAGGCGCGCCAGTACCGGGGCATCGCCGCCGCTGGAAATGGCGATCACCAACGGTGAGCGGTCGACGATGGCGGGGAAGATCACGGTGCACAGCTTCGGCGCATCCACCGCGTTGACCGGGAGCCCCAGCGCCTGGGCGTCGTAGGAGACCGTTTCGTTGACCTCGTCATCGTCGGTAGCGGCGATCACCAGGCAGTGCCCGGCGAGCAGTTCCGCCGCATAACGTTGCACTCGGCAGCTGCCGCCCTTCGCCTCGACGAAGGCGCGCACCTCCGGCTCGATCTCCGGCGCCACCAGGGTGATGCGCGCACCGGCCTCGGCCAGTAGCACGCTCTTGCGCAGGGCGATATCACCCCCACCGATCACCAGTACCGGACGGCCGTCGAGCTTGTGGAAGAGCGGCAGGTAGTCCATCAGCCGATGACCTCGATGCCACCCATGTAAGGCTTGAGTACCTCGGGCACGCGGATGCTGCCATCGGCCTGCTGGTAGTTTTCCAGCACGGCTACCAGGGTGCGGCCCACCGCCAGACCGGAACCGTTCAGGGTGTGCACCAGTTCGGGCTTACCCTCGGCGTTGCGATAGCGCGCCTGCATGCGCCGCGCCTGGAAGTCACCGCAGTTGGAGCAGGACGAAATCTCGCGATACTTGCCCTGGCTCGGCACCCAGACTTCCAGGTCATAGGTCTTGGTGGCGCCGAAGCCCATGTCGCCGGTGCACAGCGACAGCACCCGATAGGGCAGCTCCAGACGTTGCAGCACGGTCTCGGCGTGGCGGGTGAGCTCTTCCAGGGCCTCGAACGAGGTGCTCGGCTCGACGATCTGGACCATCTCCACCTTGTCGAACTGGTGCTGGCGGATCATGCCGCGGGTATCACGGCCCGAGGCACCGGCTTCGCTGCGGAAGCACGGGGTGTGGGCGGTGAACTTCAGCGGCAGGCGCTTGGCGTCGAGGATCTGGCCGGCAGCCAGGTTGGTCAGGGTGACTTCGGCGGTAGGGATCAGATAGAGATCGCTCTCCCCTTCGCGGCCGATCTTGAACAGGTCTTCCTCGAACTTGGGCAACTGACCGGTGCCCTGCAGGGTGTCGGCCTGGACCAGGTAGGGGGTGTAGGTCTCTTCGTAACCGTGTTCGCCGGTGTGCAGATTCAGCATGAATTGCGCCAGGGCGCGATGCAGGCGGGCGATGGGACCACGCATCACGGCGAAGCGCGCACCGGAGAAACGCGCGGCGGTTTCGAAGTCCAGCCAGCCGTGGGTCTCGCCCAGGGCGACGTGATCCTTGATCTCGAAGTCGAAGTCGCGCGGGGCACCCCAACGGCGCACCTCGACGTTGTCGTCTTCGTCCTTACCCACCGGTACCGAGGCATCGGGCAGGTTGGGCAGGCCCAGCAGCAGGGCATCCAGCTCGCCCTGGACACTGTCCAGCTCACGCTTGGCTTCTTCCAGCTCGCTACCCATGCGATCGACCTCGGCCAGCAGCGGCGCGATGTCCTCACCACGCGCCTTCGCCTGGCCGATCCCCTTGGAGCGGGCATTACGCTCGGCCTGCAGGGTCTCGGTGCGGGTCTGCACCTCCTTGCGACGAGCTTCCAGCGACTCCACCAGGCTGACGTCCAGGACGTAGCCACGGGTCGCCAGGCGTGCGGCCACCTCCTGGGTTTGGGTGCGAACCAGTTTCGAATCAAGCATGTCCGTGTCTCTTGCTTAGGAATGGGGGCAGCAGCGTGGGCGAGGCGTCAGGAACGCCGCCGGCGCTGGCGCGGGCTGGACCGGTCGAGGTCCGCCAGGTGCTGCAGTTTATCGCGGATCTTCAGCTCCAGCCCACGGGGAACCGGCTCATAGTAGCGCCGCGGCTCGAGTTCTTCGGGAAAGTAGTCCTCTCCCGCGGCATAGGCTTCCGCCTCGTCGTGGGCGTAGCGATATTCATCGCCATAGCCGAGATTCTTCATCAGCTTGGTCGGGGCGTTACGCAGATGTAGCGGTACCTCGCGCGAGCCGTTCTGGCGCACGTCGGCCAGGGCCGCCTTGTAGCCCACGTACACCGCATTGCTCTTGGGTGCGCAGGCCAGGTAGACCAGCGCCTGGGCGATGGCCAACTCGCCTTCGGGACTGCCCAGCCGCTCCTGCACATCCCAGGCATCCAGGCAGAGGCTCAGCGCCCGGGGATCGGCGTTGCCGATGTCCTCGCTGGCCATGCGCACCACGCGACGAGCGATGTACAGCGGATCGCAGCCGCCGTCGATCATCCGCGCGAACCAGTAGAGCGCGCCATCCGGGCTCGAACCCCGTACCGACTTGTGCAGCGCGGAAATCTGGTCGTAGAAAGCCTCGCCGCCCTTGTCGAAACGGCGGCGCTGATCGCCCAGCAGGCTCTGGAACAGCTCGGCGTCCAGCACCCCACCGTCCTCGGCCAGGTCCGCGGCGTTCTCCAGCAGGTTGAGCAGCCGCCGGCCATCGCCGTCGGCGGCAGCCAGCAGCAGGGTCAGGGCGTCGTCGGGCAGACTCAGGTGGCGCTCGCCCAGGCCCTTGGCGCTGCTCAGCGCGCGGTGCGCCAGACCGCCCAGGGCTTCGTCGTCCAGGCTCTTGAGCACATAGACCCTCGCCCGCGACAGTAGCGCGTTGTTCAATTCGAAAGAAGGATTCTCGGTGGTGGCCCCGATGAAGATCAGGGTGCCGTCTTCGACATAGGGCAGGAAGGCGTCCTGCTGCGACTTGTTGAAGCGATGCACCTCGTCGACGAAGAGAATGGTACGCCGGCGATACTGGGCGGCCTGTTGCTTGGCCACCTCCACCGCATGGCGGATCTCCTTGACCCCGGACAGCACCGCCGACAGGGTTTCGAAATGCGCATCGGACACCTGGGCCAACAGCCGCGCCAGGGTGGTCTTGCCCACCCCTGGCGGCCCCCAGAAGATCATCGAGTGCAGCGCGCCCTGCTCCAGCGCCTCGCGCAGGGGCTTGCCGCGGGCCAGCAGGTGTTGCTGGCCCGCGTATTCATCGAGGGTCTCGGGACGCATGCGGGCAGCCAAGGGCTGCCCGACGGGTGCGGTGCTGAA
>Ga0157368_1001146_pt1 | contig 11486 bp, 10 predicted proteins | sample AttbisABBM3_FD_113146 | JGI IMG/M metagenome (GOLD analysis project Ga0157368, IMG submission 113146) | Fungus gardens microbial communities from leaf cutter ant in Botucatu, State of São Paulo, Brazil - Atta bisphaerica ABBM3 | ecosystem: Host-associated > Fungi > Mycelium > Unclassified ...
CCGGCCCACATGCGGTTGCGCTTCGCCGCGGGCGGCAGAAAGCCGCCGCGGGCCGGATGGCCGTCTTCACCCAGACCGTCCGCGGCGACCGGCTCCTGGAAGAAGCACCAGTGCCACAAGGGTGGCAAAGCCTCGCCGGCTGCCGGAGGACGCTCGCCGAAGGTCGCGGCGATGCGCTGCAACAGATTATGGCTGAGGTGGTCCTGAACCTCCTGACTGCGTCCGCGCCAGGCATCCAACGAGATATCGTTCATGAGCACGCTCCTGAGGGGGTTGGGCTACTCGTCCCGTGTTTGATCATTTCGCGCGCTGTGGATCGTGCAGCTTGTCGCGAATGAACAGCGCCGGGACCAGGCCGGTGAGCAGATAGGCGATCCCCATGACCACGAATCCGGCACCGATGGAGAATTGCGTGGCCAAGGCACCGATGACCGCCGGCGCCAGCGCCGCCCCCAGACGACCGAGGTTATAGGCCCCACCGACGCCAGAGCCGCGGACCCGGGTCTCGAAACTCTCGGTCATGTAGGTGGCGACCACGCCCACGGGGATGCCATAGACGAAACCGAAGGCAATCAACAGGTAGAGGATGTTGTCCGGCGTATGGGCATAGACGATGGCCGGCAGTAGGACCGCGGTACCGACGGAACCGGCGACGAACATGTTGCGCCGGCCGAACTTGTCCGCCAGGACACCGGCCAGCACCTTGCCGGCGATCATCGCGGTGTAGGTACCGACCAGATAGCCGGTCATTGCCTTGAAGTGCATGTGCAGTTCGCCTTCAAGGTAGGACGGCATCCAGTTGTTGGTGCCGTAGTAACCGAATTGCAGCAGCCCCGCGGTCAGCGTCCAGAGCAGGAGCATGCGCCGCGCCGCGGGGTCCTGCAGCAGCCAGCGCAGCGAATTTTGCTGGCGCAGGGGCTTGCCATCCGCGGCCGAACCGGCCTGCGCCGTAGCCTTGGCCGCTTGCCAGGCCGGCGGCTCCGGCACCAGCGGTCTTACCACAAGTGCCAGCACCACCGGCGCGAGGGCGAGAAAGAACAGGTGGCGCCAACCGTGCTCGGGAATGACCCAGCCCGCCAGCAGGGTCGCCACCACGTAACCTACCGTCCAGCCAGCCTGCATGGTGCCGAGCACCGTGCTGCGATAGCGCGTGGCGACGTACTCCGCCATCAGCGTATTGCAGGCCACGAACAAGGAGCCAAGCCCCAGCGACGCGAAGAAGCGGATCGTCACGAATTGCCAATAGTTGTGCGTCAGCCCCAGCAGCGCAGTGCCGATGGAAAAGATCAGAATGGTCCAGAACACCACGCGGACCCGACCGAAGCGGTCGCAGGCCCAGCCGCCATAGAGGCCGCCGATGGCCATTCCGGCCAGGGTGACGCTGCCCAGGGTTCCCGCCTGGAAGCTGCTCAGGCCGAACTCCTGGCGCAGGCTGGGCAGGCTGAACGACAGCAGCATCAGATCCGCACCGTCGGCAAGCAGGGCGAGAAAGCAGAAGCAGAAGACCAGGACCTTGGTGTAGCGCGGCGCGGTTTCGGCGGTACTTGAAAGAGCGAGCTTTTCCATTGTTGTTGTACTCCTCAGAAAACTACCAACGCGTCTGGATTGGAGGTAAAGCAAACGTGCTAGGCCCTGCGGCAACGTGCCAAGCGCTGCGCAATCAAGGCATCCGCCTCCGCGACGATCCGCGTCACCAGCGCTGCGCAACTCGGGATGTCGAGGATCAGGCCCTGGACCATGCCGGCGGACCAGATCCCCTGGTCCGGATCGCCGGACTCGTAGACCAGCCGCCCACGTTGCCCAGATACCAGGGGCGCCAGCTCGGCCAGGCTGGCACCGGCGGCTTCGCGGGCGCAGACCTCCTGGCTCACCGCGTTGCGCGCCACTCGCATGCTGTTGCCCTGGGTGCGCAGGACCAGTTGGGTAGCGCGTTCGTCACCGTCCACCAACCAGGCCTTGATGCGCGGGTGGATGGGGCTTTCCTCGGTACACAGGAAACGGGTGCCCATGCTGATGCCCTCGGCGCCCAGTGCCAGCGCGGCGACCAGACCGGCACCGTCGGCGAAGCCCCCGGCGGCGATCACCGGTATGCTGAGCCGCCGCGCCACCGCCGGAATCAGCACCAGTCCGGGAATGTCGTCTTCGCCGGGATGGCCGGCGCACTCGAAGCCGTCGATGCACACCGCGTCCACCCCGAGTCGCTCGGCCTTCAGCGCATGGCGCACCGAGGTGCACTTGTGGATCACCTTGATACCGTGACGGCGAAAGTCGTCGATGTGCTCCTGCGGATTGCTCCCGGCGGTCTCGACGATCCCCACATCCGCCTCAATGATGGCCGCGCGATACTCTGCATAGGGCAGCGGCTTGAGCGTCGGCAGCAGGGTCAGGTTGATCGCGAACGGGCGATCGGTCAGTTGTCGGCAGCGCTGGATCTCGGTACTCAGTGCCTCGGGGGTCGGTTGGGTGAGCGCCGACAGGGTACCCAGGGCGCCGGCATTGGCCACCGCCGCGACCAACTCGGCGCGCGCCACCCACTGCATGCCGCCCTGCATGAGCGGATGCTCGATGCCGAATAGTTCGGTGAAGCGCGTGTGCAGAACAGTCATGCCGTTCACCTCTCGCCGCCCCTAGATGGGGTCCCAGGAAAACACGTCCGGGCTGCGCGCCAGGTCCATGAAGCTGCCGCGAAGCGCCGGCATGCCGTGCTCGGCGATGGTCTGCGCGGTCCAGCCGGTCTGGCTGTGCACGCTACGCAATGGCCGGCTCTGGCTCATCAGGAACAATTCGTGGTTGCGCGTCGCGAACACCTGGCCGTTGACGTCGCGGGCGGCATCCGAGGCCAGGTAAACCGCCAGCGGAGCATTCTTGTCCGGGGTCATGCTTTGCAGCTTGGCCACCCGGGCTTGCTGCTCCGGCGTCTCGGCGGGAATGGAGTCGGTCATACGACTCCAGGCGAAGGGCGCGATGCAGTTGGAGCGCACGTTGTAGCGCTGCATGTCGAGGGTGATGGACTTGCTCAGGGCGACGATGCCCAGCTTGGCCGCCGAATAGTTGGCCTGGCCGAAGTTGCCGATCAGCCCCGAGGTGCTGGTCATGTGCACGAAGGCCCCGCTCTGCTGGGCACGGAAGACCTCGGCGGCCGCGCGACTGACGAAGAAGCTGCCGTTGAGGTGCACGTTGATCACCGCCAGCCAGTCCTCGGGGCTCATCTTGTGGAAGATGGTGTCCCGCAGGATACCGGCGTTGTTGACCACGATATCCAACCGGCCAAAGGCGTCCTGGGCGCTGGCGACGATGCGCTTGGCACTGTCCCAGTCGGCCACGCTGTCGGTGTTGATGGCACCTTCGCCGCCGCGCTGGCGAATCAGTTCCAGGGTCTGCTCGGCCGGCGAGGCGGAGCCGCCCTCGCCGCCCAGCGAGACGCCCAGGTCATTGATCAATACCCGGGCACCGCTGGCCGCCAGGGCCAGGGCGATCTCGCGGCCGATGCCACCACCGGCGCCGGTGACGATAGCGACCTTGCCTGTATTCAGTTGCTCGCTCATCGCGTGTTCCTCTTATTGGAATGCTGCCGGCCCGATGGCCGTATCGGCCAGGCGTGGATCGGTTTGCCGCCACCGCCTGGGCCGGTACCGGGAAATGGCGCTTGGTTGGGTCAGTTGCCCTGGAAGACGGGCGCTCGCTTCGCCAGGAACGCGGCCTTGCCTTCGGCATGGTCGGCACTGAAGTACAGTTGGCTCTGCAGATCGCCCTCGCGCTCCAGCAGTGCGTCCAGGCCCTCGGCCAACAAGGCCTTGGTCATGGCCAACGGCAACGGGGCCTGCTGTTCGACCGCGGCGGCGCGTTGCAAGGCCTGCTCCAGGGCCGTGCCGGACGGGCAGACCCGATCCACCAGGCCGATGGCCAGGGCGGTTTCGGCATCCAGCACGTCACCGAACAGCAACAGTTGTCGCGCCCGCCCCTGGCCGATGCGGGCCGGCAGGCTGTGCAGCAGCCCCAGGTCGGCGAGCAGGCCGACCTTGCCGAAGCCGGCGGCGAAGCGCGCCGTGGCGCCACAGACCAGGCTGTCGCAGGCCAGGGCGATGGACAGCCCGGCGCCCACCGCCCAGCCCTCGATGGCCGCCACCAGTGGCTTGCTCATGTGCACCATCTGCTTGATCAGCAAGGCGTTGTCGCGCATGCGCAAGCGGCCGGCGGCGAGGTCGGGCACCTGGATATCGCCGAGATCGCCACCCGCGCAGAACACCTCGGGACCGCCGGTGAGCACCAGGCTGCGTACGGAGGTATCCCGTTCGGCCGCCGCCAGGGCCTGCAGCAGCTCCATGCGCAGGGCTAGCGTCAGGGCGTTGCGGCGCGTCGGATTGTTGAGCCGCAACAAGCGCACCGAGCCGTGCGTCTCCTGCAGTAACCACTCGCTCATGGCAATACCTCGGTCGTTGATGCCTTGTTGAGTGCCGGCTCAGGCGCACGGCGGTCGCCCGCGCCGGCCTGGGCCGCCCAGTAGCGGAAACTGCCGGTGCCGGTGGCGACCAGCACCCCGGTCGCATCGTGGATTTCCGCCTGGCAGAAACACAGGCTGCCGGTCCGCCGCAACAGGCGGCCTACGGCGCGCAGATCGCCCTGGGCACTCCCCAGGAAATGCGTCGCCAGGTCGACGGTGACCATCGAGCAACCTGGTGCGCAGGCACGAATGGCGCCAGCCATGGCCACGTCGAGCAGGCTCATGAGCACGCCGCCATGGAATTGCCCGAGGCCGTTGAGCAGCTCCGGTCGGCGGGCCAGGCGTACCTGCGCCAACTCGCCCTCGAGCCAGCGCTCCAGGCCGAGGAATTGATGAAAGCCGGCGCCGGGATTGCAGGCTTGCCCGGCCTCCTGGCCGATTACGGAAGTGGCTTCGCTCATGCCGAATGGCCTCCGTCGCTGTCCGCGGCCAGCTGCAGCCAGCCGTTGTCCAGCACCAGCGTGTCCCGCTCCACGACGCGGGTGCGGAACGACCCATCGCTCCAGCACTCGGTGCGGAGCGTCTCGCCAGGAAACACCGGTGCGCAGAAGCGCACCTCGAGGGCACGCAGCCGCTCGACTCGATACGCCGCCAGCTCCCGCAACAGGGCATGGAACGCCGTGCCCAGGGTGCAGAGGCCATGCAGGATGGGCTGTGCGAAACCACCCAGGACGGCGACGTCCGGATCGGCATGTAACGGATTGTCGTCGCCATTGAGGCGATAGTAGAGGGCCTGTTCCGGCCGCGTGGGTAGGTCCACCACGCGGTCGGGTGCCCGCGCGGGCACGACGTGCGGCGGCGATACCGGTCCACCCACCGTGCCGCAACCGCCATCGCCGCGCAGGAAGGTGGTACTGGTGGTGACCGCGATGAGTTCGTCGCGCGCCACGTCGATCAGCTCCTTGCTGCTGTACAGCAAGGCGCCCCGGCCCTCGCCCTTGTCGACGATGCCGGTGACCCGCGTGCGGCCGAGTACCTCGCCCGCCACCGGCAGCCCGCGGTGCCAGACCAGGCGCTGCTCACCCAGCACCAGGCGCTTGGCGTCGACCCCGGTGTCCGAGCGTCCCAGCCAGAAGCCCGGATAGCCGGCCACCAAAGCCATCAGCGGCAGGGCCCGGAAGCCCGGTCGATTGCCATCGACGAAGTCCAGTGCCTGGCGATTCAGCGGATCGCAACCCAGGCCGATCGACAGCGCATAGAAGGCCGTATCGCGGCGAGTCAGTTGCTGGCGCACCTCGGGAATCGGATAGCGCATGAGTTTCTCAGGATCGAGCGGCATCACTCATTTCCTCGATTTCGATGACGGCATCGACGGCGAAGGCCCCCTGCCCGACCGGCAGGGCGAATACCGGATTGAGATCGATCGAGCGCAACCGGGAACCCGCGCGGCAGGCGAATTCGGAAAGGCGGGCCAGCATCTGGGCCAGCGCCTCGACGTCCACCGGCGGCCTTCCCCGCGCGCCCTGCAGTAGGGGCGCGCCCTTGATCGACAGGATCAGCTCGCGCGCCTCGTCGGCGTCGCACGGACAGCGGCGGAAGACCACGTCCTTGAGTACCTCGACGAAGATGCCGCCGAGGCCGAAGGCGGCCACCGGCCCGAACAGCGGGTCGCGCTGGATACCCATGAAACATTCGACGCCGGTGATCTGCCGGGCCACCAGCACCCCGTCCAGTCGCGCCTGGGGCATGGCGGTGCGCGCCCGCCGCAGCAACTCGGCGAAGCCCGCGTGCACCGCCGCGGCATCAGCGACGTCCAGCAGCACACCGCCGATCTCGGACTTGTGCAGGATGTCCGGCGAGGCGATCTTGAGCACCACCGGGAAGCCGATCTCGCTGGCGTAACGCGCCGCCTCGTCAGGATCGTCCAGGACCCGCTCGGACACCGCCGGGATGCCGAACTCACCCAGCAGCACCTTCGCCTGTGCCTCGCCCAGGGCCGTCGGGGGCAGGTCGATGGGCGCCAGTGCCGACCGCTGCGACAGCGGTCGGGCGAAGGCCTCGCCGAGGCGGCCCATGGCGGCGATGGCGGCCACCGCCTGGGTAGGCTCCTCGAACACGGCGAAGCCAGCCTCTTCGTAAGGCTGACGCTCCTCGACACTGCCGATCAGCGAGATGACGAACAACCGGTCCGGGTACTGCACCTTCACCGCCTTAAGCGCCTCGCACAGGCGCGGGGCGATGGACGGTGCACTGCCGGCCTGGCTGAAGAAGGCCAGTACCGCAGCGTAGCCACCATCGCGGACCAGGCTCTCAGTGAAACGTCCGGCCAGCGGCAGGTCGTTGAGCACATGGGCGGTGAAATCCACCGGGTTGACCGGTGAGCAGAAAGGCACCAGCTCCTTGAGCCGGGCCTGGGCCTCCGCTGGCATCGGCGGCATCGGCAGGCCGGCGTCCTCCGCCGCATCGCTGACGATGATGCCGGCGCCGCCACTGATGGTGACCATCCCCAGGCTGTTGCCGACCGGGAAGATCCGCCGGATCGCCAGGTAGGCCAGGTCCAGCAGTTCGGCACAGTTGCCGGCGCGGATCACCGCGTAATCGCCGAGCACGGCATCGAAGACCTTGTCGTCGCCCGCCAGCGAGGCGGTGTGCGAAAGCGCCGCCTGCTGCCCGAGCAAGCTGCGCCCGACTTTCTGCAGGATGACCGGCTTGCGCGCCCGGTGCGCCGTTTCCAAGGCGGCGAGAAAGCTATCGACGTCACGGATCGCCTCGGCATAGGCCATCACCACGTCGATGTCGGGATTTTCCACCAGCCAGCCGATCGACTCACCGAGGGTGACGTCGCCCTCGTTGCCGGTGGACACCATGAGCGGCGTACCCAGGCCGCGCGCGCACGCCAGCCCCAGCATATGCGCGGCGTAAGCCCCGGATTGGGAGGCGATACCGACCCGCCCCGGTAGCGGCAAGCCGCGCTCCAGGCCCGAGGCGAAAGTCCCGTAGTAGCCCAGGTTGGCATTGAACACGCCGGCGGTGTTGGGACCGATCAGGCGCATGCCCCAGCGCCGTACCTCGGCCACCAGCGCCTCCTGCAAGGCGACCCCAGCCGCTCCCACCTCGCTGAAACCGGAAGAGAACACCAATAGGCTGCGCGCGCCGCGTTCACCGAGGGCCCTGACCGTGTCCAGCACCTGAGCCGCCGGCACGGCGACGATGGCGGTATCCGGCGCCTCGGGCAGCGCCGCGACGCAGTCGAAGGCGGCGATCCCCTGCACCTCCTGGCGATTCGGATTGACCGGCATCAGCCGGCCCTGGAAGTGCTGCTTGGTATAGGCGATGGGCCGGCCACCGATGCGAGTCCGGTCCGAGGAGGCACCCACCACGGCGATGGAACGGGGTTGCAGCAACGCCGTCAGGCTGGCGAAGCGTCCGGCAGTATGATCATTGTTTTGCATGCCAGTCACCTTGGGGGATCAGGAGAGAATCAAAGTGCCGCGGCGCTGCCGAGAATGGCCGTCACCTGGCTCGACAGGGTCCCACCATTGCCGTGCAGCAGGGCGATGTCGGCCTTGGATAACTGCCGGGCACCCGCCTGGCGGCGGATCTGGGTGACCGCCTCGAGGATGAGGAACATCCCGTACATTCCCGGATGCACGCACGACAGACCGCCACCATTGGTATTCACCGCCAGCTCGCCACCGGGGGCGATACGGCCACCCTGGACGAAAGAACCCCCTTCGCCCTTCGGGCAGAAGCCGAGATCTTCGAGGAACAGCAGCGTGTTGATGGTGAAGGCGTCGTAGAGCATCACCAGATCGATGTCGACATGCCGGACACCGGCCGCCGCCATCGCGCGCGGGCCGCTGTCCGACGCCGCGGTGACGGTCAAGTCGGGCATCGCCACAATGGACCGATGCCACTGGGCACCGGCGGCACCGAGGAAGTACACCGGCGTCTGCGGCAGATCGTCAGCCCGCTCGGCGCGCACCAGCACGCAGGCGCCGCCGCCATCGGTGACCAGACAGCAGTCGGCCGTGCTCAAGGGATCGCTGACCAGCCGCGCGGCGAGCACGTCGTCGAGGCTCAACGGGCCGTGGGCGAAGGCCTCGGGGTTGAGATTGGCCCATTGCCGGGCCGCCACCGCCACCTCGGCGAGCATCGCCCTGGTGGTGCCGTATTGATGCATGTGGCGACTGGTGGCCAGGGCATAGGCGGTGATCGGATGACGCGGCCGGTAGGGCGTTTCATGCCACTGCGGCTCGCTCATCGACACCAGCCGTCCTCCCGCGGTGCGCTGGTTGGAGCCGTAGCAGATCAGCGCAGCGTTGCAGAGTCCGGCCTGCAGCGCCAGGGAGGCCTGCAGCAGGTGCATCTCGAAACTGGCGCCACCGACGTTGGTGCCGTCGAAGAAGGCCGGGCGGATGCCCAGGTACTCGGCGACGGACAGCGTGGGAAAAGCGTGGGAACTGGTGGCAGCGAAGATGGCATCTATGTCGCCCACCTGCAGCCCGGCGTCGGCGATGGCCTTGAGTGCAGCCTGTCCGAGTAGCTCGATGGCGGAAAAGCCCGGCGCCTCGCCGAGGCCCGCCGCACCGATGCCGACGATGGCGGTCTTGCCGCGCAGGCTATCCATGGGACACCTCCAGCAGCCGGAAGACCACCGCGGGTACCCCATCCAGCGGTGTGATGAAAGCCTGTAGACGACTGCCGATCGGTGCGCTGAGGCACCCCTGCAGGCATGACATCAGCCGCACGCCCTCATCGAGATCGACCAACGCGATATTGTGGTCGCCCTGGCGGGAACGATTGACGGTGATCGCGTAGAGCGTGCCCAGGCCGCTGGCCTCGACCCATTCCAGGTCGGTTTCCCCGGTGCCGGGAATGGCCACCCGCGGGTAGAACACGTAGCGTCCACTGCTGCGACTGCGCTGCAGCATGAACCGCCCTTCAGCCAGGAACGCCCGATAGCGTGCCTCGGGGCCCTCGGCGACCGGGGATGCAAGGACCTTATCCATGCGCTTCTCCGACTAGTTATCGTTATTTCAGAGCAGCCCCACCGACCGGCGCGCGATAATGCGTGCAACGCCCATCCCGGCTAGACCTGAGATCGAGCATACTTTCACAATGGTGAATGTCAATCTGGATAGTGAAAAATGAACAAAAAAGAAGAAACGCCGCAGAACGGCAAGACCAAGGAGGTCGGCGCCGTGGTAAACGCCATCCATATCCTCCGCCACCTGGCCAGGAGCTCTCCCGCCGAAGGGGTCGCCGCCATCGCCCGGGCCACCGGCATCAGCCCCAGCAGCGCCTTCAACATCCTGCGCACCCTGACCAACGAACAACTGGTCGCCTTCAACGACAAGGACAAGTCCTACCGTCTCGGCCTTGGCCTATCGGAGCTGGCAGTAAGCTTCATCGGCCACAGCTACGCCGACCTCATCCAGCCGGAACTGGAACGCCTGAGCCTCAACCATCGAATTCTGCTGGTGCTCTGGCAGGTGACTGGCGACAACCACATCACCGCCATCGCCCGCGCCATCCCCAACGCCGCCCACGTGGACGTCCCCCTGAACAGCCGCCTGCCAGAGCTGATCGGCGCTGGTGGCCGCTGCGTGGCCGCCTTGCGCAAGCTGCCGGAGGACGAGCTGCGCCGCCGCTTCGCGCGCCTGCACTGGGAAAATCCGCCGAGCTTCGCGACCTATCAGGAAGAAGTCCGCAACGCCCTGCACAACGGCTGGGCCATCGAGGTGGGCAACCTCTATCGCGGCGTGTGTCTGGCCTCCAGCGCCATCACCGATCAGCACGACCAGCCACGCTTCGTCCTCTCCGGTATCGGCATCGCCGCCCAGCACAGCCGCGAAGAGCTGGAAGAGATGGGGGAGGCCTTGAAGGAAACCGCTCGCTTCGTTGGCCGCGGACTGTTTCCCCTACGCGAAAAAACCTGACGATATTCTCTATAAGGAATACCATTCTCAAAAAAGAAAAAGGCGGCTATAGTCGATACAATGGTGCCGCTGAACATCAAGCTCCCGGCTGGCGGTATCTCGCCTAACCAGCCTGCCCGGCAGGCTTGAAGGAGTGACTATGATCCGCGATCCGGAAACCCTGCAGCTGCTGCTCGACTCCATCCGCCAATTCGTCACCGAGGCGCTGATCCCACGGGAGAACGAGGTCGCACAAACCGATGCCATTCCGCCGGATATCATCGAGCAGATGCGCGCGATGGGGCTGTTCGGACTGACCATTCCCGAGGAATTCGGCGGCCTGGGCGTCACCATGGAAGAAGAGGTGTTGATCGCCTTCGAACTTGGGCGCACCTCCCCTGCCTTCCGCTCCCAGATTGGCACCAACAACGGCATCGGCTCCCTCGGCATCCTGCTCGACGGGACCCTGGAGCAAAAGCGCCGTTACCTGCCCCGCCTGGCCAGCGGCGAATTGCTCAGTTCCTTCTGCCTGACCGAGCCGGATTCCGGCTCCGATGCCGCGTCACTCAAGACCAGCACGGTACGCGAGGGCGATCTCTATGTCCTGAACGGCACCAAGCGCTACATCACCAACGCACCGGAGGCCGGCATCTATACCGTGATGGCCCGGACCAACCCCGACATCAAGGGCGCCGGGGGCATCAGCGCCTTCATCGTCGAGCGGGGCACGCCCGGCCTGTCCCTGGGCAAGCCGGATCACAAGATGGGCCAGCGGGGTGCCCACACCTGCGATGTCATCTTCGACAACGTGCGCATCCCGGCCAGCCAACTGATCGGCGGCGTCGAGGGCGTCGGCTTCAAGACCGCCATGAAGGTGCTCGACAAGGGTCGCCTGCATATCGCCGCGGTCAGCGTCGGTGCGGCCGAGCGCATGCTCGGCGATGCCCTCGCCTATGCCCTCGAGCGCAAGCAGTTCGGCCAGCCTATCGCCGAATTTCAGTTGATCCAGGCCATGCTCGCCGACAGCAAGGCCGAACTCTACGCCGCCCGCTGCATGGTGCTGGACGCGGCGCGCCAGCGCGACGATGGACGTAACGTCAGTACCGAAGCCGCCTGCTCCAAGC
>Ga0157368_1001147_pt1 | contig 11483 bp, 6 predicted proteins | sample AttbisABBM3_FD_113146 | JGI IMG/M metagenome (GOLD analysis project Ga0157368, IMG submission 113146) | Fungus gardens microbial communities from leaf cutter ant in Botucatu, State of São Paulo, Brazil - Atta bisphaerica ABBM3 | ecosystem: Host-associated > Fungi > Mycelium > Unclassified ...
CCGATATCCGCTACCACGGCATCCGCATCGAGGCGTTCGGTAAGGCGTTGAGCGACGGCCGCAGGATAGCCGGGGCGGCCTTTCTCGTAGGCATCGACTCTATCGCTGAAGCGTTCTTCGGATTTCATAAGCCAATCCTTTCAATGAGTTAAATAATTCTATTAATGTCGGTTAGCGTTACTCTTGAGAAATTACTTTAAGTGTTGCTGGCTACCCGTCGAGGCGCTTTCAGGGGCCTGCTGGGTCAGTGGCGTGGGGCGACTACAAGAAGGTCCTTAGGCTTTAAGGGTAGCCGCTGGAGTCTGCCATGGCAGGATAGTTCGCTGCCTTAAAGCGGCATTTAGGGAGCGGCAGGCACCGGGTGGTGCTGCCTTGGGAGATACGTCCCTAATCGATCCAGGCCTCGACCCGGCGATTCTTCACGCGACCATTCTCGGAAAGACCAGCAACGGGCAATTTGTCGCCCAGAGACAACACCTCGCTGGGAAAGGCCTGCTGGTGCCGCAGCGCAGTAGCCACTGCCGTTGCGCGCAGCCGCCCCAGCAGAGCGGCCCGCGCGGGATCTTCGGTGGCGTCATTGAAACCGACCACCAGCAGCCGGCGATTGGCGTTCTCAGGTTGGCGCATGAAGGCGGCCAGGCGCTCGACGTCGCGCAGTGCCTTGTTATCCAGTTGGGCACTGCCGGCGGTGAAACGGAAGTTGACGGTGAGGCGCTGGGCGCGCCGGGCCAACTCGGCGTAGGCGGGCGGCAGGCCGGCTGTGGCGGTGATCTTGAGCGGCACTATGCGCTGGGCAACGAAGCCACTCTGCTGTACCAGGGCCTGCCCAGCGGCGGTCTGGCTGAACTCCAGGAGTCTATTGGCCCAGTCGGAGCGGTGGTCCGGCGGGGCATAGAGGAACAGCCGCCGGGCCAGGGGATAGTCTTCGGTCGCGACGCTCGCTTCACTGGGCACAATGGCCTGGCCTTCACCGTCGCGCAGGGCGAGCATCGGTAGCTTGGCGGCGGCGGCCAGGCTGGTGAAGCCGACGCCGGCGGGATCGCTGGCCACCTGCTGCGCCAACTCTTCGTTGGATTCATAGCGCTTGGCAGTCTGGCTCAACCGCTTGCCCGCTGGCGTCAGCACCAGTTCACGGAAGGTGTCGTAGGTGCCGGAGCGGTCATCCCGGGCATAGAGCCGAATCGGCCCGGGCGTGCCGCCGAGTTGCTGCCAGTCGGTGATGTCACCCGCGAAAATCTGCGCCAACTGCTGTAGATCGAGCTGTCGCAGCGGATTGCCGGGATGCACGATGATCGCCAGGCCATCCAGGCCGATCACATATTCGGCGTCCTTGCTGCGCAGGTCGCCCAGCGGGGCGAGCGCCTTGGCTTCGTTGTCGTTGATGGGTCGCGAGGCGGCCGCCACGTCCGTCGTCTGGTTGGCCAGGGCGGTAAAGCCGGTACCGGTGCCATGGGCGGCGATCTGCACCGCCACCGCGCGACCGTCCGCGGCGCGGGCTACCAGTCGCCATTCGTCCATCACGTCGGTGGGTTGCAAGCTCAGATCCCGGTAGCCCTGCGCGGTGAGTAGCCCTGCCACCAGGCGCGGCCCCAGATCGGCATTCACCGTGTTCGAGCCCTGCAGGCGCAGCAGCGTGGTTTCGCCTTCGGCGGCGGGAAGTGAGGGCGCAGCGAGGAGCAGTAGCAACAACAGCACCGCTCGCCGCAACAGCGCGCGGCGGACTACCGGGGTGGAGCTATTCATGGTCGGGCCTCGAACCTACGGCGAGGCCGCCACCTTAGGGGGGCCTGATGACGTCGAGGTTACAGCACCTCAGGTCAATTCGAGCCATACCGGCGCATGGTCGGAGGGCTTCTCCATACCACGGATATCGTAGTCCACGCCGGCGGCGAGGATGCGCTCGCGCAGGGCCCGGGAGGCCATGATGGTGTCGATGCGCAGGCCGCGCTTGGGTTCGTCTTCGAAGCCCCGGCTGCGATAGGGAAACCAGCTGAAGCGGTCGTCCACGGCGGGGTGCAGATGACGATAGCTGTCGATCAGCCCCCAGCCCAGCAGCCGCTGCATCCATTCGCGTTCTTCGGGCTGGAAGCTGCAGGCGCCGGTGCGCAACCAGCGCTTGGCATTGACTGCACCGATGCCGATGTCGTGATCCTGGGCGGAGATATTGAAGTCACCCATGAGCAGCAAGGGCGTGTCCGCGGAGAAACGCTCTTCAAGTAATTTCTGAAGATCCGCGTAGAACTTCCTCTTGCCAGGGAATTTTGTAGGGTGCGCGATGTTCTCGCCCTGGGGGAAATAGCCATTCATGACCACCAGCGGCTGGCCTTGGTGATCGGCGAAGACGCCATAGATGAATCTCTTCTGCGACTCCTCGCCGTCATCCGGGAAGCCCTTGTGCAACTCCAGCGGCGCGAGCCGCGACAGCAGGGCCACGCCGTAGTGACCCTTCTGGCCGTGGTAGTGCACGTGATAGCCCAGCGCTTCGATTTCCGCCTGGGGAAACTGATCATCCGAGACCTTGGTTTCCTGCAGGCCGATCACGTCCGGGTCGTAGCGTTCGATGATGGCAGAAAGCTGATGAGGTCTTGCTCTTAAGCCATTGATATTGAAGCAAATTACTTTCATGGAAGGCGCCCCGAAAAAGGATGATCCTAGCCTATTTGGAGAATCCATGGCGAAACGCCACGGCAGCGAACCCTTGGACCAACCGTTTGTCTGAGAGCGCAACGCCCGTTAGCATCCCTGTATGAATAGTCCGAACGCTCTACGCCGCGCCTTGATTGGAGTGTGTTGTCTGCACGGGATGGCCTGGGCGGCACCGGCCGAAATCAGGGTACAGGTCGATCCAGCCAACGCTCCGCTCCAAGAGAACATCCAGAACTACATTGGCTCCCTCGAAGGGCGTGATGTGGCCGCGCTGCAACGCCTGCGCCCGGTGGCGGAGCGCCAGGCCCAGCAGGCAGCCGAGGCACTGGGCTTCTACCATGCCCGGATCGAGACCCGGGTCGACCCGGGTGAAACACCGCGACTGGTCATAGAGGTGCACCAGGGCGAACCGGTGAAGCTGCGCGACGTCACCATTCGCATCGAAGGTCCAGCCGGTCGGTTGCCTGCTTTCCAGCAACCGATACCCGCTGGCCTCAAACCGGGCCAGCCGCTGAACCAGGGGCTCTATGAAGACGCCAAGAGCCTGATCCAGAACCAGGCGCAACGTTACGGTTTCTTTCGTGGGAAATTCACCGAGCACCAGTTGCGCATCGATCCTGCCACGGGCTTTGCCGACATCGACCTGGTGTTCGACAGCGGCCCGCGTTTCGTGCTGGGCAAGGTCTCTTTCGAAGGCGATGCGCCCTTCGATCCCGATCTGCTGCAGCGCATGGTGCCTTTCACCCGCGGCACTCCCTACGACTCCGAGCTGATCGCCGATTTCCAGAGCAATCTGCTCGCCAGCGGCTTCTTCGACGGCGCCCGGATCGATACCTATCCCAAGACCGAGGGTGCGGCCGTGGTCCCCGTGACGGTGACCTTGCGCACCCGCAAGCCGCGCACCTTCGGATTCGGGCCGGGCTACTCCACGGATGTCGGTCCGCGCCTCAGATTCACCTGGGAAAACCACTGGCTCAATCCGCAAGGGCATAGCCTGGGCGCCGAGGCCGAGTTGTCGGCGCCGCGGCAGAGCGTCGCCACCTGGTACGACATTCCCGGCCAGGACCCGATCAACGATAAATTCCGTTTCGCCGGCGGCTACCAGTACGAGCAGATCGCCAACGAAGATTCCCTCAGCCAGTTGCTCGTCGTGGGTCCCGAGTGGCACCGCAAGTTCGCCAACGGCTGGGAGCGGGTGCTCTCGCTCAAGTGGCGCAACGAAAACTATCGGCTGGGCAATGACGACGGTACCTCCAACCTGGTGATGCCGGGCGTGGATTTCTCCCTGCTGCGCAGTGACAACCGCATCGACCCCCATCGTGGCTATCGCCTGCAGTTCGGTCTCTCGGCGGCCAAGGAGGGGATGTTGTCGGATGCCAACATGCTCCATGCCACGGCCTTGGCACGCGGTCTGATCACCGTGGGGGACGGGCATCGTTTCCTGGCGCGGCTGCAGGTGGGCGGCAACTTCACCAACGGCTACAACAAGATCCCGCCTTCGCTACGCTTCTTCGCCGGTGGTGACCAGAGCGTTCGCGGCTACGGCTACCAGACCCTGTCGCCGGAGAACGACGAAGGCGACTATGTCGGTGGCCGCTATCTCGTCGCCGGTAGCCTCGAATACCAGTACCCGCTCCTGGACAAGTGGCGTCTGGCGACCTTCGTCGATCAGGGCAACGCCTTTAATGATCTCAATGACTATCAGCTCAAGACCAGCGTCGGCGTTGGCGTACGCTGGGTCTCGCCGGTAGGCCCCATTCGGCTGGATCTGGCCCATGCCCTCGATGAACCCGGCGGCATTCGTCTGCATTTTTCCATAGGACCTGAGCTGTGAAGTCGGTAGGTGGTGTCATCCTCGGGGTTCTGGCGGCTGCCCTGGGCGCCCTGATCCTGCTGCTGGTGCTCGTGTTGAGCAACGGCCCTATAGGTCGTGCCATGTTGGGTCTGGTGCCTGGCCTCACCCTGACCGACTTCCAGGGCCGCCTTGGCGGTCACTGGCAGGCGCGGCAGCTGGTGTGGCAGGGCGGCGCTACCCGGGTCACGGTGGATGAGCCCGACTTCGCCTGGCGTCCGCACTGCCTGCTGGGCTTGCAGCTGTGTATAGATACCCTGGCGGCGTCACGGATTGCCATCGAGCAGTCGCCCAGCCCTGAGCCGGCGCCTGCGGATAGCGGCCCGATCCGCTTGCCCACCCTGGACTTGCCGCTGTGGGTGCAATTGGGCGAGGTGCACCTGGGGCAGGTGCTCTACAACGGCGTCGAGCAGGCGCGGGACCTGCAGCTGCAAGCCCGCTGGCAGGCCGATGGCATCTCTATCGAGCGCCTGGCAGGCGCGGCCCATGGCCTGACGCTGGAGGCTCAGGGGCATCTCCAGCCCAGGGGCGACTGGCCGCTGCAGTTGCACGGGACGCTTGGCTTGCCGGCACCGGACCAGACGCCCTGGTCGCTGGCCCTGCAGGTCGATGGCGAGCTGCAAAAGACCTTGCGCCTGGCGGCCGATAGCAGCGGCTATCTGCCGGGACGGCTGACCGGCACCGTGCAGCCGCTGGTCGAGCACATTCCGGCCGATTTGCAACTGGTGGCGAACGACTTTAAGGCGGCGCCCAGCCTGCCCGACACCCTGCGCTTGAACGACCTGAAACTCACCGCCCGCGGCGATCTCGCGGCGGGCTACGCCCTGGTCGGCCAGGCGCAGTTGCCGGGTGAGGGCGGTCCGGTCGCCCTCGACCTGGATGGCCGCGTCGATGCCCAGGGCGCGCGCATCGCCGCCCTGGGCTTGCAGACCGCAGCCGAGCAGCGCGTGGTGCTGGCTGGGCAGGTCGACTGGCACCAGGGCCTGGCCGCCGATGCCACCCTGGACTGGCGCGACTTCCCCTGGCGCCGGCTGTATCCGATGGCTGAGCCGCCGGTAAGTCTGCAGCGCTTGCAGGGCGAGGTGAGCTATCGCGATGGCGCCTACCTCGGCAACTTCAAGGCCGCCGCCACCGGCCCGGCCGGTGCCTTCACCCTGGCCAGCCCCTTCAGCGGCGATACCACCCAGCTCAACCTGCCGTCCCTCGATCTCCAGGCCGGCCAGGGGCGGGCCCAGGGCAAGGTCAACCTGGGCTTCGCCGACGGCGTCAGCTGGCAGGTGGCGCTGGACTTGAGCCGGCTGGACCCGGCCTTTTGGGTCGCTCAACTGCCCGGCAGCCTGGCCGGCCCCTTGCGCAGCACCGGCGCCTTCAAGGACGGCCGCCTGCAAGCGGAGGCCGAACTCGACCTCAAGGGCCGCCTGCGCAACCAGCCGGCCGTCCTGGCGTTGCAGGCCAAGGGCGCCGGTGAGCAATGGCATTTGCCACGATTGGACGTGCGCCTGGGCGATAACCGCATCCAGGGGCAGGGCGTCCTCGACGAGCGCCTGCAAGGGCAACTCCAGCTGGACCTGCGCCGACTGGGACAGCTCTGGCCCGACCTCGCCGGCACTGCCCAGGGCCGGCTCGACCTCGGCGGTACGCTCAAGGCGCCCGCCGGTCAGCTCCGGCTGAATGGCCGGCAAATCGCCTATACCGACAGCCGTATAGCCGCGCTCGACGTGGCGGCCGATCTCGATGACCGTCAGCGCGGCAAGCTGGAGCTGACCGCCCAAGGCTTGCAGGCGGCCGGCCATGACCTGGGAGTCCTGCGCTTGCAGGGCCAGGGCGACCGCCGGCAGCAACAGGCCGAACTGACCCTCAAGGGGCCGCAGCTGACGCTAGCGTTGGGTGGTGGTGGCGCCCTGAGTGCTAACGGCGACTGGAAAGGCCAACTGGCGCGTGGGGAAGTCGCCGCCAGCGGCCAGGACTGGACCCTGCAGGGTCCGGCGCGGATCGAGCGTCTGGCCAATGGTCGGCTGGAACTGGGGCGCCACTGCTGGCGCTCGGGCGCGGCCAGTCTCTGCGGCGACGATCAGCAACTGTTGCCCGACACCCGTCTGGCCTGGCACCTGCGTGCCTTCCCACTGGCGAGCCTGCAGCCGTTGCTGCCGGCGGACCTGGCCTGGCAGGGCACCCTGGATGGCGACGTGGATCTACGGTTGCGCGCGGCTGGACCCGAGGGCGAGGTGCGGCTGCAGGCCGGGCAGGGTAGCGTCAAGCTGCGCGACGCCAGCGGACAATGGCAGACCTTCAACTACAGCAGTCTCAACGTGACCAGCGCCTTGCTGCCGCAGCGGATCGATACCCAGCTGCAGCTTAATAGCGCTGATCTCGGGCGCCTGGACGTCCAGGCGCAGCTGGACCCCCGCGATCCGCGCCGGGCCCTGACCGGCAGCTTCCAGCTACAGGGCTTGAACCTGGCAGTGGGCAAGGCCTTCGTCGAGGGTATCGAGCATTTCGCCGGCAAGATCAATGGCTCCGGCCAACTGGGGGGGACATTGCTGGAACCCCGGGTCAACGGCCAGCTCCAGCTCAGTGGCGGTGACATCGGCGGGGGCAGCGTGCCCACCCGCTTGCAGGATCTCAACGTCACCGCACGTATCCAGGGTGACACCGCCCTGCTGGATGGCGGCTGGCGCAGCGGTACCCAGGGCCGTGGTCAGATCCAGGGGAGCGTCGGCTGGGCCCAGGGCCTGGACGTCAATATCGCGGTGACCGGCGACAAGCTGCCCGTGGATGTCGAACCCTACGCGCAACTCGAGGTGGCGCCCAACCTCAAGATCCTGATGAAGGATGGCCGCCTGGCCTTGACCGGCGAGGTGCAGGTACCCCGCGGCCATATCCAGATCCGGCAGCTGCCACCCTCCACGGTCAAGGTGTCCGACGATGCCGTCATCGTCGGCCAGGAGGCGCCCGCCCGGCAGCAGTCCTTGCAGATCGCCATGGACGTGGACGTGCTGGTCGGTTCCGACAAGCTCACCTTCGAGGCCTTCGGTCTCTCCGCCGAGATCGTCGGCAAGGTGCACATCGGCGACAACCTGGATACCCGTGGCGAACTGAATCTGCGCAACGGCCGCTACAACGCCTATGGCCAGCGCCTGACCTTGCGCCGGGCGCGGCTGTTCTTCCAAGGGCCCATCAGTCAGCCCTACATCGATGTAGAGGCCGTCCGGGTGTTGCAGGACCAGAACGTCACTGCCGGGCTACGGCTGTCGGGTTTCGCCCAGCAGCCGCGGGTCGAGGTGTTTTCCGAGCCGAGCATGAGCCAGGAGCAGGCGCTGTCCTACCTGGTACTCGGACGGCCGTTGTCCAGTGGCAGCGCCGGCGACAACAACGTCCTCGGTCAAGCCGCACTGGCGCTGGGGCTGGCGGGAAGCTCCGGCACGGCGGGTGAACTGGCCCAGCGCCTGGGCATCCAGAACTTCCAGCTCGATTCCGCCGGAACGGGCGACAAGACCAGTGTCGTCGCCTCGGGCAATCTCACCGATCGGCTGTCCGTGCGTTATGGTGTCGGCGTCTTCGATTCGGCGACTACCGTCTCGCTGCGTTACCAGCTCACGCGTAGGCTCTATCTGGAGATAGCCACCGGTTTGGCCAACTCGCTGGATTTCTTCTATCGCCGCAATTTTTGAGCAGAGGGTGCGCCAGGCTTTGATCGGTCGCGGAAAACGTGTTTACTCCACCTCCCGTCTCATGACAAAAGGAGCAGTTCATGGCAACCGTCAGTTTGCGCGGCACCCCGGTCGAGGTTCAAGGCACCCTGCCGCAACCCGGTCAGCAGGCGCCGGCCTTCAGCCTGGTCAATGGCGATCTGCAGGACATCACCCTGGCCAGCCTCGCCGGCAAGCGCAAGGTACTCAACATCTTCCCCAGCGTGGACACCCCGACCTGCGCCACCTCGGTGCGCAAGTTCAACGCGGAAGTCGACAAGCTGGCCAACACCGTTGTGCTGTGCATCTCGGCCGACCTGCCGTTCGCCCAGAAGCGCTTCTGCGGCGCCGAAGGCCTCGAGCAGGTGGTGAACCTCTCCACCCTGCGTGGTGCCGAATTCCTGCAGAACTATGGCGTGGCCCTGGCCAGCGGTCCGCTGCAAGGCCTGGCGGCCCGCGCCGTGGTGGTGCTGGACGAGCATGACAAGGTGCTGCACAGCGAGCTGGTCCCCGAGATCGGCCAGGAGCCCAACTACGCGGCTGCCCTGGCGGTTCTGGGCTGATCGTTGGTCGCCTGCCGCAGGTGCCGGGCAGGCATAGGGGTATGCTCGGGACGTTAGCGCAAGGTTGAGCGAGTGATCTTTCCGGCCAGGTGTGGCAATGCTGTTCGGGCGCCCGCCGCCGCATGAAATCGTAAACTTGGACGGTTAACTTCTGAAACACCCCACCCGTGAAACGGGCAGACACCTTGGTGTCTGCCCGTTTCGCATTGAGTAAAATGGCGGTAAAGGGGCTGTTTTATAGTCGCCCCTGCTGCTTACCTTCCCGCCTTCCGCTGCGTGTACGAATCCCTGATGTCCGACTCTTCTCCCCGCACTGCTTCGCGTCGCCGACTGTTCTGGCCGCTCGTCATCGTTATCCTGGTGGCCGCTGGCGGCTGGTACTGGTATCACCAGCACGCGCAGCAGAATGCCGCGGCGGCGGGGAAGGGTGCCCGCGGGCCATTCGGCATGAACGGGCCCACGCCGGTACGGGTGGTGGCGGTAGCGCAGCGCAGCTTTCCCATCGTGCGCAAATCCATCGGCACGGTCACGGCGCTCAATACCGTGAACGTCCGTACCCGGGTGGCCGGCGAGCTGGTGCGGGTGGCCTTCGAGGAAGGCCAGAAGGTAAAGGCCGGTGAACTGCTGGCGACCATAGACCCCAGGCCCTACCAAGTGGCCCTGCAACAGGCCGAAGGCACCCTGCAGCAAAACCAGGCGCAGCTACGCAATGCCGAGCTGGACCTCAAGCGCTACCAGGGCCTGTTCCGCGAAGACAGCATCGCCAAGCAGACGCTGGACACCCAGGAAGCCCTGGTCAACCAGTACCGCGGGACCCTCAAGAACAGCGAGGCCGCGGTGGCCGACGCCAAGCTCAACCTGGCCTTCACCCAGATCAAGGCACCCATCACCGGGCGGGTCGGCCTGCGCCAGCTGGACGGCGGCAACCTGCTGTCCGCCAACGACAGTACCGTGGTGGCCGTCATTACCCAGACCCAGCCGATCTCGGTGGTTTTCACCCTGCCGGAAAACCAGCTCGGCGAATTGCTCAAGCGCGCGCGCAGCGGCCAGACACTGGCGGTCGAAGCCTGGGATCGCGGCGGTACGCAAAAGGTCGCCGAGGGCACCCTGCAGAGTTTCGATAACCAGATCGACACGGCCACCGGCACCCTCAAGTTCCGCGCCCGCTTCGCTAATGGCGACGAAGCGCTGTTCCCCAACCAGTTCGTCACCGTGCGCGTTCGCGAGCAGGTGCTGGACCAGGCGCTGGTGCTGCCGTCGGCGGCCATCCAGTTCGGCTCCAACGGCACCTTCGCCTACGTGGTGGGGCCCGACAACAAGATCCAGGTGCGCAGTCTCAAGCTCGGTCCCGATGATGGCAGTAGCAGCGTGGTCACCGAAGGTCTCGCCGCGGGCGATCGGGTGGTGACCGAGGGCACCGATCGGCTGCGCGAGGGCAGCGAGGTGGAGATCGTCAGCGGTGCCTCGGCGCCGCCCAGCGAACCGGCCAAGCCGGCGGTACGCAAACCCGGCAAGACCCAGGGCTGATCGGCCGCGATGGATATCTCGCGCCCGTTCATCCTGCGCCCGGTCGCCACCACTCTATTGATGGTGGCGTTGCTGATCGCCGGTCTGCTGGCCTATCGGTTGCTGCCGGTGGCTGCGCTACCGCAGGTGGACTATCCCACCATCCGCGTTCTTACCCTCTATCCGGGGGCCAGCCCCGATGTCATGACCAGCGCCGTCACCGCGCCGCTGGAGCGCCAGTTCGGCCAGATGCCGGGGCTGTCGCAGATGGCCTCCACCAGCTCCGGTGGCGCCTCGGTGATCACCCTCAGATTCAATCTGGAATTGAACCTGTCGGTCGCCGAGCAGGAGGTGCAGGCGGCGATCAATGCGGCCAACAACCTCCTGCCCAACGACCTGCCAGCACCGCCGGTGTACAACAAGGTCAATCCGGCCGACACGCCCATCGTCACCCTGGCGATCAGCTCCAAGACGCTGCCGCTGCCCACCCTCTACGACCTGGTCGACACCCGCATGGCGCAGAAACTCGCCCAGGTGAGCGGGGTGGGCATGGTCAGCCTGGCCGGCGGCCAGCGTCCAGCGGTACGCATCCAGGTCGATCCCGACAAGCTCGCGGCCCACAACCTGACCCTGGCCGATGTGCGCAGCCTGGTCACCAGCGAGAACACCAACCAGCCGAAGGGCAGCTTCGACGGCCCCACGCGGGTCGCCACCCTGGACGCCAACGACCAGATACGCGATCCCAAGGCCTACGGCGAGCTGATCCTCAACTATGCCGACAACGGTGCCCTGCGCCTGGGCGACGTCGCCAGCATCGCCCAGGGCGCGGAAAACGACCGCCTGGCCGCCTGGGCCAACCGCAGCGGCGCCATTCTGGTCAACGTCCAGCGCCAACCCGGCGCCAATGTCATCCAGACCGTCGACCGCATCCAGGCCTTGTTGCCCAGCCTCAAGGAAAGCCTGCCGGCCGGTCTCGACATCGCCGTGCTCAGCGACCGTACCGAGACCATCCGCGCGGCGGTTACCGATGTCCAGCACGAGATGCTGCTGGCGGTGGCGCTGGTGGTCATGGTCACCTTCGTCTTCTTGCGCCGGTTCAGCGCTACCCTGATTCCCTCGGTCACGGTGCCGCTGTCGCTGATCGGCACCTTCGGCGCCATGTACCTGGCCGGCTTCTCGCTGAACAACCTGTCGCTGATGGCCCTGACCATCGCCACCGGTTTCGTC
>Ga0157368_1001148_pt1 | contig 11476 bp, 9 predicted proteins | sample AttbisABBM3_FD_113146 | JGI IMG/M metagenome (GOLD analysis project Ga0157368, IMG submission 113146) | Fungus gardens microbial communities from leaf cutter ant in Botucatu, State of São Paulo, Brazil - Atta bisphaerica ABBM3 | ecosystem: Host-associated > Fungi > Mycelium > Unclassified ...
ACGTCATCCCTAACCCTAACTCTACTCTAGACTCCTCTCGATCCTTCTAGACCTTTAGTCCTTCTAGACCGTTCTAGACTCTATCACATGACTTCCAGGTCACGTGCCTATCTCCATCCGTTGTAGACTAATAATTAACTATTGTCCTAACCCTAACCCTAAAGTCTGTCCACACTCTTGTCTTATAACACTATCTAGCAGTGCTTCTACTATTACCTCTTCCTGTATATCAATTCTCTCTAGCCCAATGTTTACCATAACTTCTCTTAGCAAGTTCCCATTGTCCAGATTGCAACAGGATATATTATCCACTACTCTACTGAGTACTGTAAATCTGTTATTGTTGAGATCTAATCAAGGACTATTAGATCTCTCTCTCCATTTAAATTATTCTCATTGTTTCTATTGTTTTCATACTCCACCCTTCTTCCTTGGCCCATAATTTGTCTTCTACAATTCCACACTAGATGGCCAAATCTTCCACAACTATAGCAGTTCCTTCTCCTGTCCATATCTATAGCATATGAATTGTACTATGCCAATCCTACCCTCTGAGTGGAGCACACCATCACTACATCTGTTCTTTCTACTCTCTCCATTGGAGCAGGCCCTGCCTGTTGTGGCAACCACTAGTCACAATGACCAATAGTAACACAAACAATAAATCTCTTAGTAGAATATCAAGTAAGGATCACAAGAGAACTCGACAAGGAGTCTCTGCTGAATTGCTATCCTATTTATATAAATTACAGATGGTTTGTGCTACTAATAATTAACCCTACCCTAAGGTCCATATATCATTCATGAGTGTACCATGTGTATACTATGAGGTAGACATGCTGTTAACATACTCCTTGACATCATCCTTTTAGTCTGCTCTCATCCAGTCTAGGCCTATAACCTCATATCATGTGATATGTCATGTGACCACAGTCACATGCCTCTTCATCATCAATTAAAATTAAAATAAAATGAAAAGAAAAGAAATATTAAATCAAGAAAAATAGATAAAGGAAAAGGAAAAATGTTAGTGTCCAAGTGTACCATAACACTGCTAATGCCCACTATTGTTGAGCCTCCTGCCTCCTTGGCCATATCTGAGACCTTAGCCATTACTGCTGTTATGCTCCTTCTTGGTTTTGCCTTAAGACTAGTAGTCTTTGCTCCCTTAGTTTCTCTTCCTCTCTCTTACTCTTCCTCCAACTTCTATCCAACACTATTGCCCTATCATACTACTGTTCTATCAAACTTGGTTGGTGTTCCAACTCTATGAGTCTTTGCTGAATTATTCCATTCATCTCTCTCTTGAACTCTTCCACTAATGGCCTTTCTTCATACCTACTCCCTCTTGCTGCTCTCTAGAATACCTGGATGAACTTCTCCATTGTTTTTCCCTTCTGCTCTATTCTTTTTAGTTCCACTACTTTAACTGTCTCTTTATCTCCTCTTCCAAACTCTTTTTTTATGTCAACCAAAAATTTCCTGCTATCTCATATTCTAGTGAACCTCTTTCCAAATCTTCCAACATGTTTTCCTTTCATACATATGCCAAGCCTCCCTACATATATGATAGAATTCATTGTATCTGTTTCTCCACTGTTACTCCCCTTATTTTCATCCTAATGTATAGTTTGCAGGCTGTCACAAAGCCTAATACCTTTTTGGAACTCCTATCAAACATTTGAGGCCTAGCTACTTCCCTTACTCCAGAGGCTGCTCCCCCTCCCTAGGCTACTAATAGAGCTTGGATTTGTACTTGCAGTACTACAAGCTATTCCTGCTGTTGTTAAGCTAAAAGCTCATAATTGATTTGGCCATGTTGGCTCATATTGTAATGAGGAGAAGATGAAATGGGTAAAGATGATGATAATAGTGGTGGTGGTGGTGGAGATAATATATATAAAGGTAATGGAGAGAAGCTGGTACTAGTCTCACTCTCTGACTCATATTTGGAGCTTAAGGCAATCTCTGTAAATGCTAGTAGGCTCTCTTCTTATCCCACCTTGCACTATTTACTGACTACCTAGACTACCGACTGCTGTTCTAAGGAAATTGTACATGATGTTAACCTAAGAAGATTACTCTACTTTACACAAGATTTTAAGAATACTTACCATCCTTCTGTCTAGACAGATTACAAGTGAATCTATAACACAGTGCTGATAAAAAAAGGAGATATATAACACATCTACAAAAGGTAATATGTTTGAAGTGTACCAGTGGGCTTTGATACAAACAAATGGCTAAACTTCTCCTATCTAGCTAATATACCCTTTATACTTAGGGTCTAGTAACTTTTTTTGACTAAAGAACAGTATTGTTCATTGGTTGAGGATAGTAAGAGAATAAGAGAGTAAGAGGTTTCTGTATTGGACAGTCTTAAAAAAAGGAATCAAGTTCTAATGTTATAATTCAATGATCTTAAAGTTGATCAAAGAAAGAAACCTTATATAGGGTTTACACAAGAGAACTTAATAGAGTTCTTAGTACAAGGTATCTACCTATATATACTAATTATTGATGGTCTGTGCTTAGCTATTTCTAGTCTGCCCTAAAGACTATGTGTCAGCCATAAGGTTAACATATATTAAATATATTGTATGATATTATTGTTCTTGAACCTTCTACCATGTTCTATATGACCATTACTGTGACCATGTGACTTATGTGTGACAGTACGACCATGACATCACTCTAATTCTAAAACTAGATCTAAGAGTAAAGAAAAAGAAAATTAAATAAAAAAATCAGAGTTCAAGCTTTGCATATTTGACACCTTAAGGTCTTGAGTTTACAATAGCTACTTCCTGTTAAATACTTACAAGTATTAAGCAAATATTTATAGATGTAAGAAGATTTGTTTTTTAACCCTAATATTGCTGTCAAAGTCTGTAGATTTCCTTTTCCTCTTAGAATACTAAAAGCTACTACCAAAGTCTATAAAGTTTGTCTAGTTAACTTTTTTACTTTTTACTGCTGACTTTCACTAAGTACAATATTATTTATTATTCCAACTCTCTCCTATCTGTTGCTAATAGCAATCTATCCTCCTTTTTAGACTAACATTTTAGATGCTTCTATTAGAAATATCTCTAGTCATGCTGTCTTCATTATTTCTTGTAAAGTAGGCTGATCTAGAAGATTAGAATGCATAATATAGTTATATAGAATATTTTTTTCTTCTAGAAACCTCACTCTGTTCTTCTAGATTTTTCTAGAGATAAGTAGTATACTTAGTATATGTAATAAATACAGACTTAAGTTTTCTTAGAGATCATGAAAGTCTACTAAACTCCATGAATCCTACCAGTTGTTCTGACAACAGGATAGAGTTCTCTATCTAAGACCTGAAGATATAGATTAGTCTGGCAGTTCTAGATTGCTTACCCTTATATCTTAACCTCCTTCTTCCTTTCTTACTTCTCAACAAATACTTGTCTCTAATGACTAGTATTAGGATAACTAGTAGAATCTATAGAGTTTTGTAGACTTTTACAATCTCCAGAAAGTCTTAAGTATTATGATATACTACTAGACTCTATTTCTTTTAATATGGTTTTATTTAGTGATTGAGGATCATATGACTACAGTATATGACTATATTACATAAAGTAATATTATAGGTCTAGAAAGTAGTAAAAGAGTCTAGTATAATGATGTTAGGGAATATAACTGTAGCATGTATATCTTGTGGTTAAGATATAGTAAACTTATAGACAATATATAAATATTAGGATAGATTATATTATAGGGCATATACTAGCTATATATAAAATATACTAGTTTTATGTAAGTTTGTGTGTTTTTGCTATCACTAGTATTGGTTACTACAACACTAAGTGTATATTAATAGCACACACCTCTAGAAAGTTCTAAGAAAATAGAATAAGAACTTTTAAAAATAACAACTATCGTAAATACTATCAGAACACATATCAATCTGACTGAACAATACTGACATAACCAAGGAATAATAATAACTAGATAGTCAGAAACCCTCATGAAAAAATATTACCAAGAAAAAGAAAGAACTTTCAGTAATAACTAGGATAGGGCAGTATTAAAACATCAAGTAGTACCATATGAGAATTGACTGTAGACAATAGTAGTGTTGGCTAGACAAGCACTATGAAGTTTGGCAGGAATATAAGAGTGTTTATCATAGAGAGCAGAAATATCAGAAGGTTTAGTAGGATTAGAGGCAAAGATTTGAAATTTGTATAAAGATAAGTCATCTGACAACCATCCCATAATTTCTTTTAACACCAATGAGACTCTAAGACTCTTTTAGTATCATTTATAGGAAGTAGCCAAGTACTAGTTACTGCTCAACATTAACAATATTCTTACCAATCTTATAAGCTAATTCTAAAACCTGTGAACATTAGTATTCAACCTTATCTCTGTATCTGTAGATATATCCTATTTATCATTACCTTTAAAACCTTCTTCCCCACTAGTACTCTTATATCTAGAAATCTCCCTTATTGTTTGTCAGACTTTAGTAGTGATTGACAAACTGGACAAGTTTTTCTAAGCTCTTGTTTCTTATACTATTATGACAACTACTAACTAAGACAGTTAATAGTTCACTAAGTAATATTATATATATACTTTGAGGATAACATATTGTAAACATGTATTCTAACATCATTGTTCTAGTCTCCTTTGCTATGTTTTAGACCTATAATATCACATTATGTGACTATAGTTACATACCTCTTTATTAACCAAGAAATAAATAAATAAAATTAGATAAAAGAAATAAAATTAAGAAAAATAGATAATATAAAAATAATATAAAAATAATATATAAGTGTTATGACTTAGATTTCAGAGATAAGATAACAGTACACTCTTGTATTGAGTAGTATAAGAAAACTCAATAGAATTCTCAAAGTGTTAAGATAAAAATATACACTAGTTAGTTGGTTTGTGTGTAATCTTATCTAATCTATCCTAAAGGCCATATGTACTCCATAAAGTTAATATATAGTAAACATGTTATATGATATTATTATTCCAAAACTCTTTATATTCTTCTATATAACATGTAATCATGTAACTATAAATGTGACATGTGACTGTTTGTGACAGTTACATATGATATTATACTAACTTCTAACTCTAAGTCTGAAAATGAAAAATAAATAGAAATGAAAATGAAAATAAATAAAGTTTACTATCTTTAATTCTGATATGTATAATATTATCTATTTCAGAATCTTCTATAACTTTCTTTATATCACATAATTGTATAACCTATGACTATGATATATATAACTACTTTATAATAGATATCATGCTTTGTAACTTGTGTGACTATCACATATAATGTCATATCATATCTTTTTTAAAAAATCATCAATTTATTACATGAGACTTAAAGATAGACTGTGATAACTACAGAAAGTAGCTACTTATATAAGAAAAAAAGAAAAAAAATTAGAAAAGTAGTAAAGTAAAACTAAGCTGAGATGTTTTCCTGAAAGTAAAAGGCTTCAGGATTGAACTCTAAGAACATAAGTATATCTATAATAGATTCTCTTCTCTAGTTCCAATACTTATTATTATAACTTAAGCTCAAGAATTTGGTCAAAATAAAAAACTAATATTGTTGGGCACAAAAAAACTCAGTAAGGTTCTTAGTACAGAATTGTCTATCTTATATACCTTTGGTACATAGTCTGTGCACATCTACATTTAGCTTACTCTAAATATTATAAGTCTAAATAAAGTCATTATATCTTTTATGATATATAACACTATTCTTCTATGATGTCACATAACCTTGTGGTGGTGACTGTGACATAAGTGTTTTGTGTGACAATTGTCACATCTTGTCACAGCATCTTGTTTCTTCTATTTTTAGAATAAGAGAAAGAGAGCTATAAGATAGAAAAAGTCTAAGTGAAAAATAGAAAGACTTTACATGAGAAACTAGAATAGAGAAAGAACAAGTCCACCATCTTAGCTTCTGACACTTGTTATATTTCTAATACTCAAATAAAATATGTCCTCTTGTTTTAATAGGATAATTACCACATAGACAAGCTATAGGTTTTTTGGGGAAGAATCTCAGCCTATATTTACTTATTGGTATATGATTAGTGATCAATCATGTGATCTGTGCACATAATGAATTTGAAAGGCCAAAGTATTTCAGCCATGCTTCTTCTTTTATATATGTTGGACAAATATCTTCTTCTTTGTTGTCTTTTAAATCAAGGAAGTTTCTTTCTTTGTATTCAGAGGCTTAAAATGTCATCTGCCATTTGCAAATGATGTAATTGCATTCTTCTGCTGAGCTCCCAAAACATTCTACTTAGTAGAATAAGATCAACATTGATGCACTTTGACTCTTTGTCAACTATAACATATAGAGACCATTTAATACTATCAGAACACTCCCAGAAAGAAATCAAATTGTTGGGATTTTTATTGAAGAATTCTTTAAGACTTTTTGATATTACAATTGAATAAAGTTGATATGGATAAGTCAAAGTATCAAAGATCTAAGGATTCCTTGATGTTGAGAGCATCTGAAGCTAAATGTTCCATTGAACTATGAAGAGACACCACATGGAAGTTTTCATCCTAGGAGTCAGGGTCCAGGGCTTGATTGGGATTGTAATTCAGCTGCACATTAAACACATTGGAACTAGCAGGCTGGTTTAGAGTAGAGTCCGCAGTTGGGACATGTTGTTGTCTTGTGGAGGTGCTACTGTTAGTTGTCTTGCTAACATGACCAGATTGACTCTTGAAAGTTGTGTATTCCAATTCTACCTGTGTACCAAGGAACAATACACTCCTCTTCACAGCTAGAATGGCATCTGTGATAACTAGTTTCAAGGCATTATGTATTTTTGTTACTTGGTCTATTCTGTATCTAATGGCAAATAATTCAACTTCTGTGAAGTTAACATTCATTGTGTAGTGAATGTATTTGTCAATAATATTATAATCTTTTTGAATGTGAGATACTGAGGTAGCAATATTGTTTTTTACACTAGCATCAGTAATAATGAGTATGGTGTCTTGATTGTTGAGCAAATCTTCATAGATTTTGTTGGGTCTATTGCAATGAGTTCTTATGATGTTTGTGTCTTTATGATTAACTGTGGTGAAATAAAATCAATCAGAAAAAATGTCTACTAAACAAAGACTAAGCAAAAACTCTTTATTCAAAGAGTCAAAAGAAGAAAGAACTTTGGTTAAATGATTGTTAATATCAACAATAGGACTTTTGATTTTTGCCCATTATTTCAACATAAGGAGAAATGTTGCTATATAGTGAGAAGTGGTCTTCTTAGAGTATTGATTGTCAAGCAAGAAGGAGAAGGCATGTTGTTTAGAAAGGAATGTCACATATAGCTGTAGACAACCAATAATTTTGTCAAGGTGAAACCAAATTGGAATGAAACTGGTTATAGCCTCAACACCCTAGGTGGAAGAGATGTAAAATGCTCCTGTAATCCACAACACTGCTCTTCTTTGCATTTTCTTCAGTTTCTTGAGTGAATGAAAAAGCGGTGCTTCTTTGAAGTATCATAACTGTAAACCATATAAAGAAATGGGTAAAATACAAGTCCTATACAGGAGATGTTTATGTATAGAAGATAATCCTCTATTCAAATTTCCCAACATTTTCATGCCTTTGATTGTAAAGAGTGCTTTGTTAGCATAGTAATGAACATAGTATTAAAAGAATAGCTTCTTATCAAAGAAGAAACTAAGATATCTCCATGTGTCTTTCAGATAAAGTAAAGGACCTTCTAATGAATGAAGGTCCAACAGGGGAGAGTTGATATTATTTCTCAATCTTGAAAAGTGGAAAACTTCTAACATATCATGTTCAATGATGAGGCCAAACTGAGTAGAAAGGGATGAAATAATGTTATAACTGTAAAAGATATTTGTATTTGATTTTTCATAGCTTTTCTCTTAAGAAATAAGAAGTCTATCATCTACAAAGAAAAGAGTGGAAACTGTAATGGGAGATAGAAGAGATTGAGTTTTTTCTTCAAAGATGTAAAAAAATAGAAGCTATATAAATGGCTAAAAGAATTGGAGAAAGAGCAGAGCCTTGTCTTACATCTACATCAGTTTTGAAGAAAGGAGAAACAAAACTATTCTATATGTATTGCATTTGTCTGTTAACTAAATAATTATAAAAGAAGGAAGAGATATAAGAGTCAAAACCAGCTTTATTTAAAATAATTGGAAAAAGTTGGTAATTGAGAGAAGAGAAAAATTGAGCAACATCAAATGCAAGAGTACTTGTGTGAAGATCTTTAAGCTATCCTGTATGTATAAGGTGAGTTAGAAAAACTTTGGCATCTGTGGTTGACTGTTGTTTGATACCTCCTATTTAAGTCAGATGGATAAAGTTCAAGATAATAGAGTGAAATTGAATTCTATTGTTAATGACATTTTCAATTAACTTTCTAACTGTATTGAGAATAACAAGTCAGAAGATTTTAAGAGTGTTATATGAAGATTTATTTGGCTTTGGAATAATAATTGATGTTGACTTCATAAAGTGAGACAGCCAATAACTAAGGTTAATGTACAAGTTAGCAATATTGACAATATCTGAAATGCACTTTTTATTCATAATCAGAGTTTTCAAGTAGCTCTATAAAATGTAATCAGGGCCTGAGGTAAACAAGTTGCTATATTTACTGATAGCATTAATAAATTCCACTTTAGAAAAAGAGAGCCATTTCACATTAGAATATAATGGAACTTCTTCCAATAAATGTGGATTTGTAGGCCTATTCTGAGCTGTGTTGTAGTATTAATAAAGCACTTGCCATAACTCTTCTAATTCATTACATGAATGATTGTTGTGCTTAACTGCTTCAATAGCTGTTAGTTTTTGTTTCTTGACCCAGTTCATTAGGTCCTATGGCCTCTTGTTAGTTATCACAATTTCTTAAATTTTGTTATCAAAGAAAGTGTATTTTGCCAATTTGACAGTATTCTTGTATTTGAGCCAATCTAATCTTTTTCTGAATGTTCAATACAAGGATAAGTTTCTACTGCATTCTTTGTTTTATCAGATCTTAGAATGTTAGTGATATAGACTTGTCTAGCATGTTCATACTCAAGTTTTTCTGTGATAGAAGTGAGTTTTCTAATTGTTTCTTCTAAGGTCTCTTGATCATGGATGCTAATTATGTCAATATTTTCTAATCTGGTTATTAGATTATTTATAAATGCCTTTTCTTCTTCACTATTTTTGATGATAGCTAGTTTTTCCTCTAAAATAAATTCTTTCTTGATAATGATATGGACTGATAAGGGAGTATGGTCAGATGGGCCTTGGAGGTCAGGTAAGATAAAATAATGATTTAACTCTTCTGAAATGGAGTAAAGAAACATGAGGTCAAGAACTAAACTTGAATCATGGTAATTATTAGTATATCATATATAGACTTGGTTAACCAGAGTTGAAAGTTTTAAGTTAAAACTGTCTACTATTTTTCTTTAAAGAGTCAGTATGATGCTCAGTATCCTTGAAATACTTTTAAGGTAAATTAGTGGTTATCTGAATATACATTAATAAAAAAACACATGATGCTATTATTGAAAAATGAGATGAGATTAATATCTTCATGATTAAAAATGTCTTTTATTAAAGAGAAACATAATCTTATGAGTCTAATATTAATATAAGTGAGAACTTTTGGATGTTTGTTCTTGTTGTTCAAGTTTCTGATGAATAAGATTCATGATGGGTGATTAGAGGCTTCTATAATTTTCTTGCCTTCTTCAGACAAAGCATAAGGAATGTGACAAAGGATAGACTAAGGTGGTTCATGAATAAAAAGAATGTCATAGTCTTTGCAATTTTCTAAAAGAGTATCAGTAAGAAGTTTGTTTTTGCTCTTGAGATTTCTTGTTATGTCAATCATAATTGAACCTGTGTTTCCAAAATGGACATAAATTGCTATCTGAGGCTAAGACCACATTTTTAAAGATATATGTGGTTTTCAGAACTTTCTCAATGATTTCATGAGTTACAAAAAGATTAGTATCTTCTACCAGATACAGAATATCCAAGATTTTCAAATATGATTTCAACTATGGAAGTCTAGAATTTATCACATTGCTTGAATTGATATTGTTCAGGTTCTTCATGTATTTTTTGACAACATCCAAATCTGAAGTAGCTGCAACTTTGTTAGTTGTAACAATAATACCTTTATTATACAATTTAATAAAGTTGATGGTCACTTCAGATTTAATATCCTTAAGTGACCTGTTGATATTAGTGATATGAATGTTTGATCAAGCCATTACTCTTTTAACATTGTTAGAACCTATAAGAATGATTATATATGGATTTCTAAGATCTTGTGAAACAGGAGTTTAGGAAATGTGTTCTTAATTTTAATAATCTTATTAATCTTTCTCTTTGAGGTGTCATATGTCAAGTCCACCCAACCCAGAGTATACATCTCTACAGTGATACTACCTTATCAACATCTAATCTACAAGCCCACCTTCTACAGTGGCCACTTTTTTCACAACTCACCCTTATAGTGGTAATGCAACAATCTGGGGATTCTGTCTTCTATAATAGAAATATTCATATTTGACTCAGTCTTCTATAGTAAAGTCATACTTCTGTCAGTGTCTCATTACTAAAACCTCTACTCAGGGTGATAGAGGCTATACCACTAAAACTCCAAGCATCTTCTATACTATCTCCTTGTATATAAGACTAGTCATTACATTATAATTTGCTAGTTTGATAATTGATGAAGATAACTCTTATTGAACTTGATCTCCAGTGTTTAACAGTGAAACACCAATTAGTACTCACTTCCATCTTGAACTTCTTCCTCTTATCTGAAGTTACAACCACATGGCAGACAGACAGTGCAGCATATAAGCTAAAGCCAAGGTCATTCTACAAGTTCACACATCTCCAAGCCAATCTTGCAGAATTTTACCTCTAGTATGAACTGTACCTAATATGAGGCCTAAGTATATGACTTAAGTTTTAACATTTGATCTTCTTTGTAAAATTTGGATTTAGCTAAGACCAATTTGCTAGGTCTGGGAGGGATAGACAGAGAAATTCTAGAAATGTTAGTAGGTTTGCCCTTATCTATACCTTTGTTCTCTTTCTCCTGATTTGAATTGACAGAAGATCTCCTATTAAATTATGAAGAGATACATTGACAGAAAGTTGTCTTTGGCTTTAAGTTTGTTCCATCCTACTTCATAGATAGATAAGATAAAATCACATGCCACATATCTAAATTGAGAGATTTATGGAATATTATCCATAGTTCTATCTCCCAGTTTATATTGTCTAATGAATGTCACAATTCTGTGAAGTGAACATATGATATTTCTAGTATCACCTTCTAGATATTCATCTATGCCAAAGATTGAGATGGAACAAAAATTGCCATCCCAGAGTTGACTGTCTACAAATGTGTTGTTTATATAGAGAATA
>Ga0157368_1001149_pt1 | contig 11474 bp, 18 predicted proteins | sample AttbisABBM3_FD_113146 | JGI IMG/M metagenome (GOLD analysis project Ga0157368, IMG submission 113146) | Fungus gardens microbial communities from leaf cutter ant in Botucatu, State of São Paulo, Brazil - Atta bisphaerica ABBM3 | ecosystem: Host-associated > Fungi > Mycelium > Unclassified ...
CTATACTTCTACTTTCTTCCTTTCTCTATATGCTTACTTCTTTATCTCCTCCTGTACTTTGGTCAAAACTGCTCCTGCTTCCTTTTGTACCTTTCTTATTCTTTCTGCAAACTCTGTTACTTTAGTTGTTGAATGTGTTTTATTGTTAATCGTAAACTTAGCTGATACCAACTATTCAGGCTAATCTCTTTATTTATAATCTATAAAGAATTTCAGATATTGTTCCAGTTCTTAGTTCATTTTCTCCATTTGACTATCTGTCTATAAATGAAATGATGTCAACAGCTTTGTCTCAATTTCCAATATCTTATTCAACTTCTTTGTCATCTCTGTTGCAAACTGCAGTCCTCTATCTAACACAATACTCTCTAGCAGCCCATGCAACTTTCATACATTATCTCTAAACAACCTCACTAATCCTTCCACTGATGTCCTTTCTGTAGTTGCCACAAAATACATTATCTTAGACAACCTATTGCAGACCACTAGAATTGCATCTTTCTCAGCTACTACTAGTAACTTCATGATAAAATCCACTATTAGATGTGTTCATGATTTTTATAGGACCTTGCTCAACTTCAACTTCCCTATTATTATCTCTGTTCTATTCTTCATTCTTTGACACATTTCACAGCCCTCCACATATCTTCCTATATCTTTCATTACTCTCAGTCACCAATAATTTTTTGTTACTAACTCTGTTGTCTTCCACTTCCCTTTATGTCCAGCTATCAGTATATCATAATGTAACTGGATTATTTCCATCCTTGGTATATATACTTTATCCTCCTTCAATACTAAGTTTCCTTCTATTTGCCACTCTTCTTCTTATAACATCTTTACCCCTGCCTTTTTCATTTCTTCTATTACTTTAACTACCTCTTTGTTCTTACCTCTAGCTTTTATTTCTTCTACTATAACTATTTCAGGTCCTTCTATTACTACTTTGTGTAAATTACACAGCCAACAGTCCTTTAGAAATACTTGATTTTCATTATTTTTTTTATGCCTACTTTCCAGTCTGGTCTCTTACTCAGTTCATTTGTCTTTCCTATTTTTGTTTCTAGAACATGTTTTAAGGTAAAATCAAACATTGACAAATATAAGGTCCAATAGGCTTATCTTTGGTTTAAATTTTGTGTCTTTATAAAGTACTCCAGGTTCTTATGGTCTGTCCAGACCTTGAACTTGTACTTGGCACTCTCTAATAAATGCTTCTAATTTTCCAACCCTCTTATCACTGCTAGCATCTCCTTGTCATAAATCTTGTAATTCTTTTCAGTCTCATTTAGAGATTTTAAAAGGAATGCCACTAGTCTTCATTTTCCATCCTTGCACTCTATAGATAAAACACTCTCTGTAGCATACTCATTTTTTTATCTAGATCTGGTGCTGCTAACACTAGTTCTTTTGTAAATTTTTCTTTCAACTCTCTGAATGCCTTCTCTTGTCTTTCCATCCAATCCCACTTCTGCTCTTTCTTAACCATATCATATAATAGTCTTGCTATGAATGTAAAGTCCTGAATAAATCAGCAATAATAGTTTGCCAATCCAAAATACCTTTCACCTTCTCCTTCTCTATCTTTATTTCCTCCAGCCTTATTACTACTTCTAGAAATCCAACCTCTCTAACCTTTTACTTATATTTTTCTGGTTTTACATACAAATTATTCTCTGTCAATCTTCATACCACCTCTTCTACCAACTCATCATGCCCTTCTTCTTCTTCCATCCCAATAATTACATCATCTATAAAACTTGCCACTTTCTCTATATTGATGAAATCTCATAGAATTTCATTCATCATAGTTTAGAACATTGCAAGTAACTTCATTAGTCCAAAGAACATTACTGTTGGTTTGAATAACCCTTCTGGGATAGTAAACACCACCTTCCACTCATCTCTCTCCTTTATCCATATGTTATTATAATCTCATCATAAATCCATCTTTGTAAATACTCTCTTAGTACCAATATTTTCTACAATATCTGAAATAAGGGATAAAGAATAATAATTTTTTACATTCCACTCATTTAAATACTGATAATCCTGTACTATTTGCTTTTTCCCATCTTTCTTTCCTACAAAAAATACTGGTGCAGTTTGAGACAACTTTAAAAGTCTGATATACCCTTTTCTCAACTGCTTTGAAATAAACTCGTGTACCTCCTCTCTTTCTTCCCTCAATAATGGATATACTTTTTCTTTTCTCAGCACAAACTCCTCTTTTGTATCAATTGCATGATTCCAAAGCTTCTTTGTAGGCATCTGTTCACTTGTCTTCTTGCCAAAGATATAAATCTACTTGTGAAACCTCTCTGGTACCAACTTTCTTAATTCTGCCTCAGACTTTTCCACTTCCTTCTCTTTGTCCCAAATCTCCTATTCCTCTGCTACCTTTCTCACCTTTATCTTTTGTTCTTTAGATTTTTTCTTCTCTTTTCTTTCTAGCTTTCTCTCTTTTTCCTTCTTCTTTTTGTTTTTGCCACTCCAATTTCCCTTGCTTTGGCCTCCACTACTTTTCACATTCTTCTGAACACCTTGTCATCTTTAATTCCTCAGTTCTTCAATCAATTTCAGAATTATGGCAAGCAAGCCATGGTATCTTTAAGATTATATTCCATTTTTAGCCTCTAATCACATCAATCTCCATTCTTTCCCTATGATCTTGATAATAGATATTTACTTCCACAGTATTTTATATCAGCTCTTCTTTATTCAATGTTATATCCATATTTTATATATATATAAGTCTTTCTATTTTCTTTAACCTGAATCCCTGCTTCCTTGCAAATTCCAAACTCATCACCAATCCTGTTGTCCCACTATCTAACAGCACCTCCACTGTCACTTCTTCTTGTGTATCAATCCTCTCCAAGCCGATCTTCACTGTTACTTCTCTTAACATATCTCTATTGTCTAGGTTGCATGTAAATATATTTTCTACTATTCTAGAGAGTATTGCAAACTTATTGCTATTGAAACCTAATCAAAGACTATTAGGTTCCCTTTCCTATTTAAATTACTACTTTGTTTATTTTCTCTTTCAATCATTCTTCTCTCTATATATTCCAGTCTTCTTTCCTCTTCAATTTTGTTCTCTATTCTCCTATTCTTGCAGTTCCTTGCTAAATGACCGAATCCTCTACAATTATAGCAATTCCTATTTGCATAATCCACCTCTATGGCATATGGGTTTTGTTGGGCAAACTTTGCCCTCTACATGGGGCATACCATTTCTACATTCATTCTCTCTACTCCTTTTATTGGAGTAAGCTCTGCTAGAACCTGCTGTTAAGATGCTTCTTGCTTTCTTGGCCAAACTTGAGGCTGTGGCAATTGCTGTGCCCCTTATTAGTTTTGTCTTGGGATCTGTAGCTCCTATTCTTATCATCCTCTTAATCCCTTCTCTTTTCTCCTACTTTCTCTCTAGTTTCTATCTAGAGCAATAGCCCAATCATACCACTATTCAATAGAACAAGGCTGTTGTTCTGCTTCCATAAGTCTTCTTCATATCATACTGTTTATCCCTTGTTTGAACTCTTCTACCAAGAGTCTTCCTTCATAACTGCTGCCTCTTGCTACTCTTTTCAACTCCTGCACATACTCATCCATAGTCTTTCCTCCTTGTTCTAATTTCTTCAACTCTACTACTTTCACTGATTCTTTGTCTTCCCTGCTGAATTTCTTTCTTATATCTACTAAAAATTCCCCCACTGTTTCATATTCCAATACTCCTGCCTCCAGATCTTTCAACACATTTTCCTTCCATACATCTACCAATCCTTCCTACACATATAATATTACTCACTGTATCTGTTCCTCAACTGCCACTCCTCTCATCTTCATCCTAAGATACAACCTACATGTTGTTACAAAACCTGAGACATTTGATAGGGTCCTGTCAAACACTTGTGGCCATGCTGCTTCTGTGTTTGTTGTTACTACTGCTACCCCACCTCCTCCTGTAATTAGGGCTTGTATCTGCTCCTGCATTACTGCTAATTATTCTTGCTGCTATTGGATAATTGTGTGTAAGTCATACTGACTCATAGTATTATAAGTAGGAAGAGAATTGATATATGAGAATGATAATAGTGGTGGTATGGGTAGTAATAATATATAGAGAAGAAGAGTGGAACTGGTGCTGGTTTTACTTTCTGATTTGTACTCTGAGAAAGAAATCTTGGTATGTGATAGCAGGCCCTCTTCTTGTCCTGCTTACATGTTTTACTAACTACTTTTCTCTACTGACTACAAACTTGTATTCAATTTTAATCTAAGAAGACTGTTCTACTCTAAGCAATGTCTTAAGAATAACTGCTATTCCTCTATATAGATAGATCACAAGGAGATCTATAACACAAGACTGATACAAGAAAAGTAACTATTACATCTACACAAGGTAATATGTCTGAAATACACCAGTGGGCTTTGGTACACACAAATGGCCAAGCTTTTCCTGCTTAGCTAGTATATCTCTTAAGCCTAAGGTCTAGCTATATCTTTTTGACTAAAGGACAGTGTTGTCCTTTAGTCAAGGATAGTAAGAGAATAGAAAGAGGGCTCAGTATTGAGCAGTCTAAGAAATGAATATCGAGTTCTAATATTACAACTTAGAGATCTTAGGGCTGATCAATAAGAAGAATTTTGTATTAGATTTAACACAAGAGAACTCAATAGAGAACTCTGTATAAGATTGTCTATCTTATATACTAAACTACCATGGTCTGTACTACTACTTCTTTAGTCTACCCTAAACAACCATGTATTTGCCTCAAGATCAATATATGTTACACATGTTATATAATGTTATCCTTCTAGAACCTTCTACATCTTTCTCTGTAATCTTGTGACTTGTGACTGTGACTGTGTCATCTGATGTGACAGATGTGTGACAATGTGATCATGATATCACTTTAATCCTAACACTAAGTTTTAGAAAAGAAAAATAAATCAAAAATGAAATATTAAATGAAAAAACTAGTGTCCAGACTTTGCATATCTGACAACACCTCACCACCTTCTAGTAGTTTTTTACTCTCTCTAAGTCTCCAAGTTTTATTCCAAAATATGTAACTGGTATAGTTAGTAGAGACATAGTATACAAGCTGAAGTCAAAGACTATTCCAGAATCATATCTATATGCATTGGATAATGTTCCCATACTCTTCCAACATTTTCTACAAATTTTTCCACAGATAGTTTCTTCTTCTAGATATGTTCCATTGTTAAGCATAGTTCACACTTAAAAGCAAAAGTTCATAGAGTTAGCTCAGAGATGTGCAGAGTGCAAAAACTCTATGCAATGAGCTTGGTAGTGTAGACTTGTCAGAATGACCTTAGCCTCAACTTATATGTTGTGCTTCTTATGAGCCATATGGTTGCAATTTCAGAGAATGGCCTTGTAAGAAGTTATAAGAAGAGAAGTAAAGTGTACTGCCATTAATACCAGAGATTTAGCATCAACTTTAGTTGATTATCAGGCTAGCTATTACAAAGTAATCACTAGTCTTAAAAAGTAGCAAAAGGAGTAATTAAAACAGATCTCCAAGTGAGTATTTTATACTAAATAAGAGTTTAGATTGGAAAGGAAAAAACTCTATGTAAAGTTCAAGTAATTTTACAGAGTTTGAAGAAGATAATTAGATAATGGAAACAGATAAAGATGACCATGGATTTTGACTTAAATAAAGCCAAATAACCACAGAAATTTAATGGGATTAAGTTTATTATAAAGTACCAAACTACTGATGGAGTTTTGAGCACAAATAAAGCCAAATAATCATGGGGATTTGATATCATATTAAAGTCAGACATGTCTTAGACATGTTTCAGAGTTTGAGATATGACATCCATACTTGATAGTATCCTATATTATCATATCTTTTGTTTGCAGACTTTCTACATTCTTAGTCTATAATGGTACTCTTCCATCATCTCTTAGTTATCTAATCCCTTGTTGGATAGCTTTCTCAAAGTTCCTCTATTGACTCTTCACCATCTAGAATTTTGCACTCCTCATCTAGTTTTCCATACCTATATTCTATAACCTGTGCTCATTATTTAAGTTCTCATACCTATCTTCTGAAGCTTTTATGCCCACTATCTGGGACTTCTGTGCCCACCTTCCAGGCTCTTTCTTGGGGCTCTCAAATTCATCTCTAAGCAAGTAATACTGCTCCCATCCATATATTTAGCCCATCTGATAGACTGTTCACTTTAACTTTAATCTTCTTTCCTTTTCTTTTGTGATACTTCCTATGCTATCCACATATCTGACTTGTACTATCCATGTACTCCCCTATACTCCCTGTCCACCCACCTTGCATTATCCATGCAGTTTTTGGATCATTCCATCTTTCTCTTCCTATCTCTTTCAGAGCACTTCTTATAAGGGCCAAGTCTTTAAGGCTCTATGAGGGGAATACTATTATATATTATATACTATCTAAGTATACCTGACATATCTGACTCCATCACAGATAATAATTATCTAAGCTCCACTCTACCCAAACCATCTATAAAAGTAGATATCTTTCTACTAGTCTATATACTACTTCCAGTACAAACAAATCTGGTTCCATTCCATGTCAGATCACTCCAATACTGATCATATAACTGCTTATAATCTCCATAGAACTCTGGACTTTATTTTCAAGGACTTTAGTATACCTAGAATAGTTATCTGTCTCCTTCAATTCTTAGATAGTCTTAGTACTAATATTTAAGACATGTAATTACTTCATAGTCCCTTAGCTTGACAATCACTTAGTGTTGTGTACTGTTCTGAGTGCTCATGCTCAGGATTTTGACTTCTAAAATAATTCTCTTTCCAATACAACTTCTTTCTAAAATATGACTATTATAACAAGCAGAGGTACAGCTTATCCACTGAAGCCAAGGCCATTCCAGAATCATATTCATATGCATCTGATGATGTTTCCATACTCTTCCAATGTCTTCTGCAAATTTTCCTGCAAATGGTTTCTTCTTTCAGACATGTTCTAACATATGTAATAGATCTATTGAGTGTGAAGATGGAAAGTGGAGACCAGTGGCCTATCTTTCTAAATCATTAAATGAAATGGAGCACAATTATGAAGTTCATGACAAAGAAATGTTGGCAGTGATAAGAGAGTTAAAAGTATGGAGACATTTGTTAAAAGGTGCTAAGTTCAAGTTTGAGATCTGAACAGACTACAAAAATTTGAAGTATTTTATGAAGATACAGAAGTTGAATTGGAGACTGGCCAGATATACTTTATATTTGTCTAAATTTGATTTTACTTTGAAACATGTACCAGGAGTAAGAATGAAGAAAGCAGATGGACTGAGTAGGAGGCCAAACTTGAAAGTAGAAGCAGAAAATGATAACAAAAATCAGAAATTAATAAAAAAAAGTAAGATAAGGAAGTTGTAAAAGTTGTGGAAGAAATGAAAAAGGTAAGGGTTAAGGCATTAAGAGAAGATAAGTGGGAAATAGAGGGAGAGTTAGTATTGAAAGAAAAAAAGGTGTATGTGCTGAAAGATGAGGAGTTGAGGTTAGAAGTTATCTAGTTATACCATGATATACCAGTAGCTGGATATGGAGGTAGATGGAAAACAACAGAGTTAGTGATGAGGAATTGCTAGTGGCTAGGAGTAATGAAGGATGTTGGAAAATATATAGAAGGATATAATTTATACCAAAGGATGAAGAATAGAACAGAGACACTAGCAGAAAAGTTGATAGTAAATGAAGTATCAGAGAAGCTATAGACATACTTGATGGTAGACTTTATTACTAAATTGCCATTAGTAGCAGAGAAGGATGCAGTTCTAGTCATATGTAACAGATTGTCAAAAATGGTGCATTTTGTGGCAACCACAAAAGGGACATTGGTAGAAGGTTTAGCAAGATTATTCAGAGATAATATATGAAAGCTGCATGGATTGCCAGAAAGTATTATAGTGAATAGAGGTTCACAATTTGCAGTAGAGTTGACAAAGGAGTTGAATAGATATTAGGAATAGAGACAAAGTTGTTGATGGCATTTTACTTATAGACAGATGAGCAAACAGAATAAATAAACCAAAAGTTAGAACAATACTTGAAATTCTTTGTAGAAAATAGCTAGAGTGGCTGGCAACAGTGGAGTTTGCAGTGAACAACAAAGTTTATTCAGCAATGAAAGTATTACCATTCAAAGTAAATTATAGTAGAGAGTTAAGGATTGGAGTGAATATTAGGGGGAAAGGAAAAGTGGAGAAGGCAACAAAGTTTGCAGAAAGAATAAAGAAAGTATAGGAAGAAGTGAGAGCAGTATTATAGAGCACAAGAAGAGATGGAGAAGCAAGCTGATAAAAGATAAAGAGAAGTCAAAGAATGGAAAAAAGACAATAGAGTAATGTTGAGTACAAAGGACTTAGTATTTAAGAAGAGATCAGTGAGGAAGTTGACAGAAAGATATGTGGGACCATATATGGTTGAAAAAGTGATGTCAAAGAATGCAGTAAAGTTAAAGTTGCCAGCCTCCATAAGGATTCATTTGATAGTGAACATTAGTAAAGTAATGAGGTATAAAAAACCAGTAAAGAGACAAAGAGTGGAAGAACCAAAGCTAGTAGAAGTTGACAGAGTAGAAAAATTGGAAGTAGAGAAAATTCTGAATAAAAAGAAAGTACAAGGAGTAATGAAGTATTTGGTGCATTGAAAGGGGTTTATTGTCAAAGTTGAAAGCAGTGGACTCTAATAATTTTTATTTTCTTTCTTATTTTTATTTTCTTTTCAATTTATTTTCCTTTATTCTATTTTTAGAACTAGAGTTAGGGCTAAAGTGATAAGATCACACTGTCACATATTAGTCACATCAGATGATATGGTCACAGTAATAGTCACAAGTCACATGATACATAGAAAGACATAGAAGATTCTGAAAGGATAATGTCATACAACATATAAAACACATATTAATCTTAAGACATATATATGGTTGTTTAGAGTAGGCTAGAAATAGCTCACACAGACCATTAGGTATTAGTATATAAGGTAAACAATCTTGTACAGAATTCTCTATCAAGTTTTCTTGTGTAAACTCTATACAAGGTTCTTTCTTTTGACTAATCCTAAGGTCTTAAGTTTATAACATTTATAGCAGAGAATAATATATGAGAGAAGAAAGAAGATTTAGAAAATACAAAGAAAACAGTAGTAGAATTTGAAAGAAGACTAAATATAAAAGTAAGGAGACAAGAAAGACAAGATATAGCAGAGAAGAGAGATTACAGAAGGAGAGAACTACTAGAGAAATACACAGTAAAGATGTTGTATGAGTGAGATGATGTAAAATTCAAAAAGTATTTAAGGAAGTTGGAAAGAAACTGGCAAAAATGGAAGTTAGTCTTTTTAGAGGAGAAATCTTAAAAGAAGGATGATATCAGAGTTGTAAGCAATGAACTTAACTTTATTTTATTTTCTTTCTTTTTTATTCTTTTTCTTTCATTTTATTTTAGGTTTTATTTTTATTTTTATTATTTTGGACTTAAAAAAAAGAGTGTAATGTGATGTTATATGTGATTGTCACACAAGTCACAGATCACACAATTACATGATATAAAGAAGATTATAAAAGATTTTAGAACAAATGATATCATATAGCATGGCAATAGTATGTTAGCCTTATAAAGAACACATGGTCTTTAGGGTAGGGTAGGGTCAGGTAAGGTAGTCATAGTGTGTGCACAAACCATGGTCTGTAGTATATAAGATAAATTAGTTTGTACTTAAGACTCTACCAAGTTCTTTTATATTGCTCAATACAAAAGTTGTCTTTTGTCTTTACTCAAGAATCTAAGTCATAATAGTTCAGATATTAGAGTTGATATCAAATTTGGTGGTCTTCTTATAGTTTCTCTCTTAGATTTGTATTCAGATCTTAAATCTATCTCTATAAGTATAAGTAAGCTCTCTTCAAGTTTCATCTCACACTATTTACTAGCTATCTAAACTACTAAGTACTGTCTTAAAGAAACTATGAATTATTTTAACCTGAAAAGGTCATTCTACTCTAGATAATATTTTAAGAACAACCATTGCTCTTCTATATATACTAACCATAAAGAGGTCAACAGCATAAAGCTACTACTCAAATAAAAGTAAAGAATACATTCACAAAATATTAATACATTTATAATACACCAGTGAGCTTTAATGTACTATATTCAGCTAAGCTTCTTCTATCTAGCTAGTATATCCTTTATGTCTATGACCTAGTAATTCTTCTTGGCTAAAAATAATGTTGCTTTTGATTAAGGATGATGAAAAAGTAAGAAAAGATATAAATAAGGCTCTGTGTTGAGTAGTTTTAAGAATAGAGATTGAGTTCTAATATTATAGTTTAAGACTCAAAGTGTTAAGTTAAGAAAAAAATCTTATATTAGAGTTAACATAAGAGAACTTGATAGAGTTCTTATTATAAAATTGTCTACTTTATATACTACAGACTGTAGTTTATGCACATACTACAACTAACCTACCCTAAAGTCCAAGCACTCTCTATAAAGCCAACATACTATAATTATATTATAAGACATTATTTGTTTTAGAACTTTCTGCAATCTTCTCTATATTATGCAATCATGTCACACTTCCATTATGTTTGTAATATATATACTATTATACTAATTCTAACTCTAAGTCTCAAATAAGAAAATAAATATTAAAATAAAATAAAAATAAGGAAAGAAAATGAAATAAATAGAGTCTATTATAATCTCCATCCAAGCAATAGTTTTTCTAATGACTCTACTGCAAAAAACAATCTTGTAAAAGACTATTAGTCTATGAACTCTGCTAGTCTTCTCTGTCTTAACAGTAAAATCAATGTACTATAAGAGGACTATCAAATCCAATGTCAACTCCAATATCTGAGCTCAGAAAATATGAAGTTCATTATACAGTTTCTACAGTTCTTCTCTACAAACTCCAGTAGCTACTTCTGTTTATGCCTTTATCCCACCATGTCCTTAGTCACCATCAGATAAGTTCCTCCCAATTCTGTACATAGTTCTCAATATTTCTATTAGTGTTTCTGACTATCTAGTGCAATCATTTTAGCTTTATATTAGTACTATTCTATTTGATTATTGTAGACTGGTAGAAGTACTTATGGTAGTTATTGCCTCTAGGAAACCTCATTCTATTCTCTTAGGTTTCTCTTGAGATGAGTCATGTGATAGATAGTACTTATTAATAGACTTAGGTTTCTCTAGAGCTTAAAGTACCATTTCTATGTTTCTATTCTTAGTTGCTCTAACATGTACCACCTTTTGGCAATCTCTACACATACATACTCTAGTACAATCATGATCACACTTTAGCTGGCTATTTTAATCAGAACAAAATACTGGAATTAGTTTGCTATAAATATCCCTAGCCAAGCCTCTGTATAAATGTATAGCAGTTCTACAAGTCTTATATTACTTGTATA
>Ga0157368_1001150_pt1 | contig 11473 bp, 13 predicted proteins | sample AttbisABBM3_FD_113146 | JGI IMG/M metagenome (GOLD analysis project Ga0157368, IMG submission 113146) | Fungus gardens microbial communities from leaf cutter ant in Botucatu, State of São Paulo, Brazil - Atta bisphaerica ABBM3 | ecosystem: Host-associated > Fungi > Mycelium > Unclassified ...
TAATAAACTAGACATTAAGAAGGGAAATAAATAAATAAAGAGAGTATTATACTGAGAAGTACTAAAATCACTGATATAGTTACAAATAGTAACACAATCTAGCCTCTTATTTGTAGTCAATCTTTTATCTTGTTTTTCTATTAGATATGGTTCATATCTTATTATCTAAGATCTAGAAGTAACATCTTAAAAGTCCAGAACTAAGTGATTTATGTTATTTGATTTATGTTATTTGAGAATATGGAAAACAGAAAGAACAGAATGTCTTTTAGCTTTAGCTTATGTATTGCATTTTTATAAGTCACACTAGTTACATATTTTGGGTCAAAAACTAGAAACTTAGAGATTGAAAAACCACCAAAAGATGGTAAAGTATGTCATTACTAACACTAGAAGAGAAATGCTAGTTTTAATTAATTTTCAGGATGACTACTACAGTATAAATTACCAGATTATATACTAGTTAGTATACCTAGAGTAGCTATCTGGAATGTAATTGCTAAGTGAGTTACTCTAATTACTTGTGATCCTCAGATGTTAAGGAAGGAATATCTATGGAGTTATCTTGGACTAGTGAGAACATCCAAGATAAAATAAATGGGTTTGATTCATACTGAAAGAGGTTGGAAGCTTGGATGAAAGGTAAGTGATTATTTGTGGATTGGAACAAATAAGATTGAAATATGAGATGTGACACTAATACTAGAAATAAGTGTTAGTTTTTGTTGATTTTCAGAATAACTAATATAGTGTAAACTACCAGATTATATACTAGATATACTATCTAAGGTAGTTATCTAGAATGAAGACTATTAAGTGAGTTATTCTGATTTCTAATGATTCTTGGATATTAGAAAATAGAGGTTTATAAAGTTAACAAAGACCAGTAAGGACATTCAAGGTGAAATAGAGATAAGTAATCTGTACTAGATGAGAGTGCAGATAAGGGAAAAGAGGTTATCTATGAGTTAGAACAGATATAGTCAGAATATGATGTAAGGTAAATGAAAATAACATAACTAACTTTTTGACTAAGCTACTTTCGAGAGATATTATAAGGAACCTTATAAGAACTTAAGTCTTTGTAGTCCAGAAGATATAGAAAAGTATATAGATATGATAGACTAAGTAGCTATCATGCCTGGGGAGTGTTGGTTAAGATATAATATCACAAAAATGACTATTCCCATTTTTAATACTATCTACCATTTTCTTCCCTTATCCATAGTATGATTACTCAATCAAATCCAGTAGATGGACTGCTGGCTGATGTTTAGACCAGAACTATATAGTTCACATTCTTTACATATAAAGAACATCAGATTTAAAAAAATAATTCTCAGTCATTCACATATATTTATGTCAGATTAAGTATATGTTTACTAATACAGATAAGTTACAATACTTGATCTATACTCTAAATAATTGATCTGTTCTCAGACAAGTACTCAATGCTTAATCTGCCCTATACAACCAATTGTGAACTTCTGCCAGAAGCAAGAACCACATCTAATAGTTATGAGGTTCTTACCTCAGAAAAAATAAATTCACAATGTTATGACATGATAGAAAAAAGAACAACAACTGGAATAAAATTATTTATCTGGATTAATGTAAGTCTCATCTGGTGTAGAAGATAGATATTTCTGAAATGGTCTACACAACTAGTGTATATTTATTTATAGATATTATTATATAGGAGTGGATATCATCGGGCAATAACAATTTGTTACGAAAATCTATCAACTCAGTGGCCAAAATTATAAAGGTATATGATTGACCAGGCTAGAACTAGAGAAGTATTATGTTACATCTGTTGGAAGGAAGTGCACAGCAGTATGGTGCAGTGTGGACAACTAACAACTACTTACCTGTGGTGTACACTTCTATGGAGAGCTGAAAGGGAGCAACGGCAAAAGATGAGTAGTATTGGTAGGAGGTCAACCTACGTGTAAATTTTACATCTACTACCTAATTAAGACTACTGATCGTGGGCCATACACTTACTAAGCGGAGTGCTTCGCAACAACATCCTGGTATTCATACTCAAAGGAGATGCATCTCCTGTGGATCAAGTGTTCCTTGCAAGGCGTAGTCAGGGGTGACATGAACAATTTGATGCAGGTATACACTAAACACAACGAAATTCATCCTTTGGGGATTTATTAATAAACAGTTTCAGAAGCTTTCCCTAAAACTGACTTGTCAGTCCAACTCTGTTTTTCTACATATATGAGACCAGTCTCCCGCGCTGTGGATTGCCCTTCGGCGATTCAGCAGGTCCGTCATCAGCGCTAACGTCAAACTAGACAACGGTAATGGTGTAGAGTAGATTATTTCCGAACTTCGAGGCCAATACCCACATCAATTTACTTCATATCGCTCATCTGTCTCTTTTTAACCCATTGTCAACAGCACTAGAAATTCACACCCCCCAGGTAGTCATTATCCCTTTCCCTTTCCCAAGTTTACTTTGACTGACTCACACCAATTACCAGGTCTTGAAACATGCATTACTCCAGTAATGCTTCTATTGATTCCAAACTTAGTTCAATTTATCAGCTTCCTTCCGAAATCCTGGAGGAGGTTTTCTTTCATTGTGTCCCTCCTTTCCAATCCCCCTCATACAAAGAAGCTCCGCTAGTCCTCTGTCTGGTGTGTTCCTCTTGGCGTGACGCCGTGCTGCAGTCACCTCGCTTATGGAGCAAGGTCACCATTGACATAGTGGATTTAGTGTCCCAAATTCCTCCATCCTCTGTCAAGGGCCCAGTCTTTCCAACGATTGAGTTTCTTCGATGCTCCCGAGATTACCCCTTGTCGATTCAGTTGACAGCCTCTTTGCCTTTGATGTTCGACCACCCGGAATGGAAATCGCAGTTTGACTCTATTTTGGGTCAAGTACATGGTCGTATCCGAGAATTGAGTTTATCTTCCTCATGGCTGAGCAAACTTCTCCGCATGTCCGATCAAAACATTCAATTTCCCCAGCTTGACAGTGTCAACGTGACGTCCGGGGAATCCTCGTTCGATTCCTTTCCCGTACTTTCGACTGTCTTCGCTCATTCCACCCTCTTGCAACGGCTTGGTTTTGCTGCTCACCTTTCTGTCGATACAGCATTGAATCTGGCCATCCCGTGGGCACAGCTCACACACATCACACTGGCCGACGTTGATTTTGATTCATGGAACTACATCTTCCCACGTTGCATCAACATACAGTCTGGCACCTTTGTGATTTCTGGTTCCTCCTCGCGATTACCACTGTCTAAAACTAAAATCACCTTCACATCCCTGACTTACCTGGCCATACAAAATATGCGATCATCTCACACTCCCCTGACTTTAGAAGGTTTTAGCTTCCCCAATCTTCGAGAGTTAATACTCGAGTGGAATCGCTCACTTGGATTTGATACGAGTTTCCTTTCCACAATTAATCGCCTGGAAAAACTCGCGATATCAAGTCCTATGTCTCAGTTGAAAAATGTACTTTCGGTCTTCAGCTTGACCCCATTCGTCTCCCATTTTCATTTGCTCAACGATTTCAGTCACAATGAGCTTTTCGACGCCCTTACCTATCATGCTTATCAACAGCGGCCATTGTTGCCGTATCTTCGATTGCTCGAAGTTGGGATACCACATTGGAGCTCGGTGCAAAACGAGGAGGCGGCACTCGATTCTCTGAAAAAGATGCTGAACTCACGACAGCGGATTTATCCCAACTCCAAGATTAGGCAGTTAGAGATTCTACGGGTGAGCACAGGGAAGCATGTTTCTCTCGGAGTTCAAGAAGCATTGCAGACCCTCACAAGCACCGGTCTCCTGCTAGAGTTTTACCCGGCTGTCGCTACTGTAAATTGAAACCAAAAGTGATTCAAATAAATTTTTGAATTTCTGATGGCCCACTCGTAGACGTGATATTTGTGGAGTACGAATATTTAATTCTTTAATGGATCAATAAATTTCTTTCCTCATTTAGATCACTCATGCCAATGGAGCCTCGTAAGGATTGGAGTCGTTGCTGGGGCTCTGAACAACCCCATTGGAAATGTTCCGGGTGTCTTCCTTGCCTCGCTTCTGAAAATCATCATCACTTAGCCGATTTCATGAACCTTAAGCCCATGGTGTCTACTTCATTCAGTGCTATTTGTTGATCAACAGTATGATACAGATCTGGCCTACGCATATCATTGAGAACCCCTGAACCCTGCCCATAGCGAGATCGAAACATATCAAATTCATGATGCATCTTCTGAGAGTAAAATAAGTAACTTACTGTTAAACACAAAAATGGGAAACTTACGGTCATGAACCAAGACGATATTTTTAAGTATGGCATAGTGTTCATTCTGCTCAAGTTCTATCCCTAGAGACTGTGCTTCTTTACCGAAGGCTTCCACATCTAGAATCATCTGTGCTTGTATACGTTCCTCATCACGACTATCATCGGTTTGGGGGTTGCCAAACAATGAGAATGTTGACTTTTTCCCTTTTTTGAGCTTCCGAAGTGACTCTTCCGTCTTTTTCATGGCAGCCAAATATGAAATGTACCTGTGTTGTTGATTAGTATTAGTACAATGTACCTGTCAGGATAAGTAAGTCTTTTACCTTTGTGAAACATTGTCAAAAATTTCCTGTGAGTACCCTTTCAAGTAGGTATCTTTTAGGGTTCGGCCTGGGCCATCAGAGGAACCGATTGCAAAGAAGAGTTTAATGGCTCGGAAGATGGTTTGGACAAAGTAACTTGGCTCCGTCGGGAGTCGCTTGTGCGACATGGCACGGAACTGAGATGGGATTGATCGAACGGGAAGCAGTGCCTCGCAACAATGTTTAGTCAAAATAGAAATAATCTGGGCAGATGCTCGCTGAATGGTTGCGGTCATTTTAGAAAGAACTCGCTTCAAAACCTCTAAAAAAACGTCAATGGCGTTTGAAAAGCATTTACAATAGAAATTCACCCCGAGGTCCATCACTACCGGCAACTTCCACTATCCCAGGCGGAAGTATAATTCTGATTTCCTGCTGCCACAAGTTGTCGATCTTGTTCTCCAACAATCTGAGGTCACTTATCATGGCAGCGTATTGTTGTAAGAGGATTTCATCATCAGCAATATTCTCTACAGATGTAGTTTCATTAGGGGGATTAGCTGATGTTGTTGGAAGAGACATAGGATTGCTTTCTCCGATAGTCGCATAGGCTGAATGAAGCCAAGTAGCATATCTGTTCAAAAGCTGTTTGTAGTGAGTAAGAACTTGTGACAAGATGAGACACTTGTTACTTACCTGCAGTGTCAGTCGCCAGAATCTGTGACTAAGCTCTGGGATGAGGACTTCAGGACTCCAGCACATTGTGACCGCCCTCCAAAGCGACACGGTCTGTCCCAACAAGAAATCAGTTTCGGCTGGAGATGAATGAGTAAAGAAACAGACAATGTTGGAAGAATCTTGGAAGGAAGACAACTTACCCTTCATCACGGACGGTTCAACACTAACTTCACTGAAGGCTTCCTCAAGACTGACAACTATTTCTTTCCAACGAAGCTGAAAATAGACGGGAAGCTGCCATCGCCGGTCAAACTCGTGATAAAGGTTATGTCTCCTCATAGCGTGAATAGCTTGAGCCGAAGGAGCGTAGAGCTCTAGACATCGAAGGAAATTTTGGGTGGTGTCATAATTCTGTAAATCACTCAGACCAGCTCTGGTAGGCTATTTACTATGCTCACCTTCCGGAGTTCATCTGGTCGACCTGTTGCAAACACTGCGTCCCCAATATCGTTTATAATGGCATTCGCAATCTCCTCCCAGACAACATGGGCTAGTATTTGAAATCCCACTACAGTGTCTTCCGCCCTCATGACCTCACTGGTCGATATCTTTTCCTTTGGTACCTTACCGTTTGAAATTCTCTCGGCTATTTCCATGATATCCTTAATGTGACGGAAGACAAAACGCAGAATCTGATTGTAAATTTGCGCAAGGGGATTGTCAATATCCTCTAGCAATATGATATGCGGTGCAGCAGGTGGAATGGGCATGTGAGATGACGCAAGATCTTGGTGAGATGCAGTGAACGGGGTATACGGTGTCCGAAGGGGGAATCCTGAAGATGGCAGGATTCCAGAATAGAAGGGAGTCTTCGGAACAGAAGGAGACCGTGGTCCCTCCAAGACATTAGGGTAGACGGTCTACAATGGATTCAAGAGAGAGAAGATGAGAAAGAAATGTGGTGTACACACCTTCCTCAGAAAAGGCCTGACGACCTCACGCCTTAGCAGATCTTCTGCGTCACGCCAGAGACCAAGAGCATCATATGTACGAATGCATTCCCTGAGGTCAGTGAGGATTTTCAGTCGTTCGATCTCTAATAATCGTCCATCAGATTGGGTATCTCGCGTGCTTGTCAGCAACGCTGCGAATAGATGATCGAGATCAGACGACAAAGTTGACTGTATGCGATCGATACGCTGCGTTTACGTTGTTCAGCCGAAAAGTGACTACTCCTAGAGAAGGATATCTCACAAACCCATTGTAGCTCGTCTATAAAAGCACAGTTTTCTTCCCGGGCCTTTGATGCATGATAAAGTAGCTGCGTGTACTCTGCTGCCACTCGTGCTATATGCTTTGCTCGGTTGCTTCTACCTCTGGGGCTCGACTATAAGCAGTACGCTGACGTGAATGGTGCAGTTGCAATACCTTTCCTCGCTTGTATCATCCGTAAGATTGGCCCGAGAAACGCTGTCCTCTTGGTCTGGCGACGCGATCGAGAGTAGAGATTCCAGACGTGTCACTGATTCCGATATCTTGAGAAGCAAATGTAAAAGGGCCTGGATAGATAATGAGCTTCGAAGGAATAGTGCCGGCATAGGTGCCAATACTTTTTCTTCCCGTAAAGTGGAGCGCTTGTTGAGTTTCTCTTGTATGTTGTCCTGTATTGCCTGTAATTCTGTCCTTGATTCCTAGACTCCTCTAAGACAGATGCAAGCTGAAATTAGATTGCATACCAATACGGTGCTTTGTAGACGACCCAACGGACCGCGCAGGCTCTTCAGCTTCGAACCTTCGCTTCGCAAGTCCGTACTTAGACTTATGAAGGCCTCGTAATCATTGTTGATGAGTTGCACGAGTTCTTCTTTGAGAGTAGATAGGTAGTCCCGCAATTCTGCCCGTAGTTCGGGAAGGGTTGTGGTTGCGCGTGAAAGTAGAAATTCCTCTGGGTTGAACACTGTAGCGGTGAGAAAGGGGTTGTCGTGCGAAAGGGGGACAAAGTCTGGCAGATTTTCCGCGAGCTCGGAGGAGGAATTTCGTCTCGACGTCATGAAGGCAGAGAGAATGTGATCCGGTGCTATTCATAGCTAGTCTAGTCATGACTTCCACTCCTACGTCCTCCTCCAATCCACCACGTCATGCCCTCACAGCCGTCGAGAAACAGCGCGCACAGCTCGACCGCCTGCTCAAGGATCCAACAAAGCCGGCATACGTGCCCCTTCCTCCGAAGGAAAAATCAGTCCGCCCCGCACGCGAAATGATGAAGAACGTGCAAGGCTCGAGTGCGGGTGCAGGTAGTGGTGAATTCCACGTCTATAAATCTGGAAGGCGCAGAGAATATGAGCGTCTCAAGATTATGGACGAGCAGGCACAGAAAGTGGGCGGCTTAGTTCGTCCTCTCTTGCAGATGTTGCTAATCTAAATCCAGGAGTCTCTCACTGCCGAGTTTGAGCGTAAACGCAGAGAAGCCCAAGAAGCCGCTGAAGCAAAGACTGCGAAGAACAGGGAAAAGCGTCAGAAGAAAAAAGAAAGAGCGAAACAAGGTCAGGGAAAATCTGAAGAAGTTAGCAGAACCGATGGTATTTCCGGAACATCTACTACAGAGGTGCCCCTCAAAAAACGGCGCTTGGTCGACGGCAATGAATTCGTCTTTAAGAAGCCTGGAGAAGGGAGTGGTGATGAACAGGACGGGGACCTCCAATTTTATGAAGCATCGGAGGAACAAGCATCGCACAATGTTCTTAGCATTCCTCAAACTCCCACTCTGCTGCCAGTCGCTGAGCAAGTCAAAATAACGATTCATGAAGACGATTGAAGACCTCTGAGACTTCTCACCATTCAATCAGGTACGAATAGTCCAAGTTCTCATTTTGAGTTCAAGTTCTGACAGCCTGGAATTTAGGCTTGAAGCCCAAACCCTGCCTTCTGCCTATCGAGTGTAAATTTAGTCATGTTCAAGTTGGCGTTTTAATGGCTGAAATCAGATAGGGATAATATTTTGCTATCTAATTGATCTTTCTCAGCCTGGATCACCATCCAACGGATAAATCTGCCACGATTGAGGATGTAATTGTATAGACAATATCACCCATCATCATACAACGATACCATTTGGCAAGTTCTACAGTCTTTGTGGAGAGAGCTACTTGGGAACTACACCACTCCATGATTTTGTTTAATAGGAAGCTGAGAAGACCAAGGGAAAATTGCAAGCACCTCAGGTTCTGTGCTGAACGAGTCACTTACCTGAAATTTCTGTCCAACACCCTATGGTCGGATCCGACATTTAGCCTCATGCCCAGCGCTGTCTTCATTGCAATCAGTTCTGAGCTTCACTAGATTGAAGTGGCTTGTTAGGTCAGAAATCTAGCAATTATCGATGAAGCACCTCACAACTCTCGCTGTTGCTGCCACTATCGGTCTGAAACAGACTAACGGGGGATTCTGTTCACTGCGCATATCTAACCGTCATTCTGGGCGCCTCCAATATTGGAGGCGTCAAGCACTTATTATTGGGTATGTTATCACTTTCTCCATTCATCCCTATCACAAAGTATTGAAGTCTATAATACTTCCGTTGGTCAGACAAAGATTCAGGAACATTTCTGTCCCTCTCATTTGCAATTTGACCAACGCGAAAGGATTCTGTTGAAAATTCTATCGATGAATCCTTGGCTCGCGACAAGAACGGCGCAACATCACAGCAGCAAACTAGAGCCTGTGGCTTCACTCTATCAGAGTATGTCATCTTTCAGGTGTCAGATGGTACCGAGGAAACTCACTCGGTTCTATCCTGTTGGAGCAGTTCTGCTCGACTCTCCGGAAGTTGCCTCGTCAAACTCCCTGGAAAATATGCAAGTCTCCCAATGACTTACTGAATTCCTTCTATATCAGGATTCTCGAAGTCACGTGATATATCAAATTTGTGACGGATGGCTTGACCTTGAAGATGGAAAAGAAGATGGAAGACATCTCAGAGACTGCAACTCAACTCGGGGAAGAGCTCATCAATGTTATCCTTCAAAATCATCCTACAGCGACTATCAAGTTACTTGTAGAGACAGGAGCACCTGTATGGTACCAAAATGAGGCAGAAGGCATTTCGCCACTGCATGCAGCTGTTTATACTCGGAATTTCGAACTCGTTCAGTTCCTGTTTGAGAAAGGTGCCGTCTGGAATGCAGGTATGTACTGAAAACTCTCACCAGCTACATGGAGACTGCTCATGCAGAAGGCCATTCTACAAGTGGATTATTTACAGAATACAGCTGGAGATATCGCCCTCTCTTACAACGATGACGAGATTTACTATGCCATCCGTAATGAGGGTATTCGCGCAGGTATACTGGTACAACGTCGATCGTTCAATGTTAATCCTTTGCTGAAACTTTGCAGAGCTCCTGCTCAATCTGCTCTCATCGAGAGGCGAACCACCGCCTGATCCATCCACCAATATGATATTTCAGGAAATCGACGAGACTGCAGCTGGTGCTTCAGCGAACTTTCTATCGTCAGAAATGCGTTACACAAAAGACGAGTTTGGTCAGGACATTTGTTTTGTCAATGTCAATGGAGAGGATATCGGTGTGATGATGGGTTGGGAGACACCTATAATGACAGAGACGGTGCAAATCATCTATGATTCCATTCCTGAACGAGATAATCTTCGAGTTTTGAACGTAGGATTTGGCCTTGGAATCGTGAGTGTTCAAAAACATATGCCATAGGACATGATCTCATCCAATTCCTGTACAGATCGATCGACTTTTCCAGGCGCTTCCTTCACCGCCCTCGCAACATGTTATCATCGAGCCTCATCCTGATGTGCTACGATATATGAAAGACAATGGTTGGGACTCGAAGCCGGGTGTCAAAATACTTGAAGGGAAATGGCAGGATCTTGTGGAGAAAGAACTTATCGGCTTCGGGGGCTTTGATGTTGTATACACTGACACCTTCTCGGAAAATTATCGAGATCTACATCAATTCTTTAAGCACATCCCCAATCTTCTTTCTGGTCCTGGTGCCCGCTTCAGCTTCTTCAATGGCCTTGGAGCAACGAGTTCGTCTGAATTTAGATCAATACGTTTTTACTATGGCAGCTGACGTTTGCGCAGATCCTCTATTCTATGATGTTTGCTCACGGATGACTGAAATCCATCTGGCTGACATAGGTCTTGAGGTGCAATGGACTGATGTAGATGCACGACCCCGAAACCACGATGAACGATGGGGCAAAAGTAGAGAATATTTTACCGTCCCGATTTATCGTCTTCCGCTAGTATATCTATCTACGTCTGCGCCACTCAAGTAAAACATATGTTAACGTTGACTTGATCTATACTCACCAGGATGTTCTGCAACAGTGGACATCCCATCATGTATTAATCCATGTATCAATGCGGCACTAAGACTAAGTATTCATTATTCATCATTCGTATTACTGGATAACACTTGACTTGTTCCTCCAATTTTCGCAATCTCGCCCACGATGACAATCTACAGCCTTTATATCTTCGACCGGTGCGCAACATTCGTGTTCAAAGAATCTCTGAACTACAAGCTCTAAAGCAGTCACTGCGAGTGTGTATACTACCACGATTGGTACCGCACAAAGCGCCCACGACCAGCCGTTGAAGGGAATATCTTGCCCGCCGTTTCTCAGGCTGTTACATCTGCAACGATGGTAGAAAAGTCAAATGTCAATACATTACATTATACCAGCCCTCGGAATACGTTGATATCATCGACCGGCATCGTCACGTCTAACGAAAACACAGTACTATCCACACCTCCGCCCTCGGTTCAGCAGTCACAACCATCCACAATGACCTCAGATCTTCCATTTGACGAGGAAGCAAAGTTAGTATACGGAGTTGTACTTTCGTTAAGGAACATGATCAAGAAGCTGTCAGGACGGTCAGTATCGACCTTTCATGTTGGACCGCTGAGATGCTCAAATGTATCGTCACTTCAATAGAGATGAGTCGTTTACAAGCTATCGGACGTCCACGTACAAATTACATCTCCATGAGACAGTTTCAGGCTACAAATTCGTCATCCTGACAGACCCGAAAGCTGATTCTCTTCGCTCGGTCCTACAGCAGATATATGCAGGTCCTTTTGTGGAGTATGTTGTACGCAATCCCCTGTTTAAAATGGATTCAAGAGAACATGGTATCGACAATGAATACTTCCGTGCGAGTATCGA
>Ga0157368_1001151_pt1 | contig 11468 bp, 11 predicted proteins | sample AttbisABBM3_FD_113146 | JGI IMG/M metagenome (GOLD analysis project Ga0157368, IMG submission 113146) | Fungus gardens microbial communities from leaf cutter ant in Botucatu, State of São Paulo, Brazil - Atta bisphaerica ABBM3 | ecosystem: Host-associated > Fungi > Mycelium > Unclassified ...
AAGGAGGATTTATAGGATAGCAACAAAAAGGACGAGAAAGAAGACAGAGAATATGAGGGGTCTAAAGAAGGGCTTGAGGAAAATTAGGGAAAGATATCAGAAGAAACCCTATCATTGGCCTCCTATTAGAATTATGGTTTTGTTTTCTTTGAATACTGATTTATAAGATTTCTTTCTTCTGTCTGTAACTGTATAAGTAAGAAAATTATGAGATGGCTAGTAAATAAAAATGAAATTAAAGTCTGAAAATTTGAAAAGAAAAAAACCTCATAAAAAGTACATAAAAGCTAAGGTTGAGTCAAAAACAGACAGAATATATAGCATGATTACAACAATAGAAGTGAACTGGGCTTGATGGGATATACAATATGGAAATCAGATACCAAGTTGGTGGCATGAGTGAGCTCAGATACAGGAACCTACTTAGATTCATCCTTAGTGTCTTTACATCCTAGCCAGATTATCTTGTACAGAAACTTGTATGTCTGTTGGTGATCAATTTTTAAGTTCACTATCTGAGAGATTTTATACTCAGGTTCTCCATTGATTATGACTGGTGTAGGAGCCAGTTGTGTTCTCTTAGAGAAAGAATTAGACATAGCAGATTCAAGTATAGACACATGAAAAACTAGATGAACAAAGCATATAGACTCTGAAAGATAAAAGGTAAATGATAGTGTACTAGGCTGGAAAATAATTTCATAGGGTCTGAGATATTTTTCAAAGAGCTTCTTTGAGGGCTGAGTAGTTCTGAAGTACTGAGCTTTGACAAAGATTTTATCATCTACTTTGAAATCAGGTATGGGAGAATATCATGCATCAGTAGACTTCTGATAATGCTATTAGGCCATGGAGATCTTAGCTTTGAGGGTACTTTGTAATTCATCAAGGTTTATAGTAAAGTTACAGGCTTAGAAGGAAGCAATATCACATTTAGGATAAACAGTCATATTTGGATAATATCTCTTATTAGCAAAGAATGGAGAAACACTGGTAGTAGCACTCAGAGTATTGTTGCAAGAGAACTCTACAAGCAATAAGAGCTCAGACCAGTTATCTTGCTAGTAATTACAATATACATGGAGGTATTGCTTGAGGGTCTGGTTTATGCATTTAGTTTGTCCATTACCTTTAGGGTAATAGCCTGAAGTGAAGTGAAGCTGCATGTCCAGAGCAGTGCCTAAAGAATGAAAAAAGTTTGACACAAACTCCAAACCTCTGTTAGAGGTGATATAGGAAGGAATACTGTATTTGGAGAACATATGAAGAATGAACAGATGTGATGGTTTCATAGGCAGGGATAAAGATTACCTGCTTAGTGAGCTGGTTGACTACAACCAGGATAGTGTTAAACCTAAAGGATAATAGGAGTTTCTTGCAGAAGTCCATAAAAATGGAATTACATGGTTTTTCAGAGATAGGAAGTTGCTTGAGAGATCTGTAAGGCTTATAACATTGAGATTTAGATCACATACAAGTGACACAGGACTTGCAGAATTGTTGTACATCAGCATGGAGGCTAGACTAGGAATATCTGCAGCAAACTAGTTCCAGTGTTTTATTTTGACTGAAGTGGCTAGAAAGAATATGATCATGATTATACTGGAGAATGTATATATGAAGATTACTAGCAGATAGTATGTAGATTCTGTCATCAAGACAGAGAAGACCATTGAAGTTTGTAGACCATCAGCCATCTATGGGGATGTGTTTTGTAGTAGTTGGGTCACTAGAAAGGACCAAAAGGATGTCTTGGTACAGAGTGTCTAGATCAACAACTGTAGTTGCACAAAGAAAAGAAAAGAGGAGAACAGTAGCTCATACAGAGGCTGCAAGTTGTTCTTGAGTGAAGATTGGTTTGAAGTTGTGAGAATTGACTGTGGTGTAGCTAGTATTCCCCTTTTTTAGATAGACATCCCACTGTCTAGTGAAAGTATCTGGTTTAATGCCAAGATGACCAAGACAAAATCTGATAACAAAGTTGAACTGAAAGAGGTACTTGGATCTGTAACAATGTTGATGGGATAGGCCAGACCCTCTAGATAGTATTGCCAAATTTTGAAAGCCTCAAAAATAGCAAGTAATTCCTTGTCATATATATGTCATAATTCAATTCTACCACAGTAAAAGTACAGAAGTGAAAGGTGACTAGATGAACTTTATTTTCTTCATTTGTAATAGAAAGAATTGTAGCAAGAGCACAGTCTGAAGCATCAGTTTCCACAATAAGTTGAGCATCAGAAATTCAGTGTGTGAGGATGGGAACAAAGATGAATACCTTCTTGAGGAAGTTGAAAACATCATGACAGAAGAAATTAAACTTCCAGGAAATGTCCTTCTAGATAAGACATGTCAATAGAATGATAATGTCTAAGTAGTTGAAGATAAACTGATAGTAAAGGTTAGCAAACTCTAAAAAACATTAAATATCTTTAACTTTCTTGGGCTCCAGCCAGTCTTAAATAATCTTTATTTTGTTGTCAAATATGGTAAGACCAGAAGAAGAAAGAATGTATCCCAGATATTCTACTGACTTAGAGTGGAATTTGTATTTCTCTGCTTTGACATAAAGACCAGTCTTACAGAGACACTTGAGTACTTCCTTAATATGCCAGCAATATTTGAGTAGATGAGTATATCATCCAGATAGATTATGACACAGACATTTAAAAGGTTAGAAAAAAGATTGTTCATAAATTGCTAGAAGGCCACAGAAGTATTGGTAAGACTGAAGGGCATTACAAACCACTCAAATGATTTATAATATGTCCTAAAAGTGGTCTTTCATTCATCACTGTTGGCTATGCAAACCAAGTAGTAAGCATGACAAAGATCTATCTTTGTATATACTTGAGCTTTGTGAGATAAGTCTAGTATGTTATGGAATGCTTTGGACACTAACATTTTTCTTTTTCTTTTATCTATTTTTCTTGATTTTATATTTCTTTTCTTTTGAATTTCTTTTTCTTTTCTTTTTATTGATGATGAAGAGGCACATGACATTGCAGTCACATGACAGGTCACATGATATGATGTCATAGGCCTAGAACATGGTAGAAGGATCTGGAAGATGATGTCAGGGTACATGGTATACATATGGTGGCCTTGAGTAAGACATGAGGTGAACATGAGGTAGTAGTACAGACCAACCTGTAACAGTATAAATAGGACTCTAATTTAGCAAAGGCTCCTTGTCAAGTTCTCTTGTGATTTTCCCTACTTGATTGCCTACTGAGAGCTTTACTTGCTTGTGTAGCTATTGGACTTTGTGTCTAGTGGTTGCTACAACATAGTAGATCAGAGATAAGTGGGATGAATAGTGATCTTTTTTGGAGATATAGTTAAGACTGCAGAAGTAGACACAAAGGCACAGTAAACCATCTTTCTTCTTGATAAATAAGAACAGTACACTATGCAGAGAGGAGGTTGGTCAAATAAAATATGTATTGAGGTTTTCCTTAATGAATTTCTTTAAAGCTTCTTGTTTGGATGTTAAAAGGTTAATTTGAAGGTTATAAGAATGGTAAGGAGCAAAAACTTTAGCTTTGGTTTTGCTGAAAATATCAATGGATTTGTGATACTTGGGAGGGATATTGGAAAGGTCAGGAGCCTCTGCAAGTTTTGTAAAGTTGGCCTAAATGTCCAAAGAATAAAGACAGTTGAAACTTGCTAGAGCTCAGAAGTTTTGATGCACACAAGAATGCTGCAGTACCAATGATAGCAATGTTAGGTCACTTATAGATAGACACAGAAGTCTTAGATATAGGTATGGAAGCTACAGAATCCAATGATTGCAGAGAGGTGTCAGAAGATAATAGAAATACTAATAGTATGTTGGCTGCAATGCAATAGAGAGCAAGATTTTCCTGCAAAGATAGATGGAAGTTTATCAACTCATTTATTTAGTTAATCAGTGGATTGTGTTGGGTGAGCTAGTTGTATCCAAGGACCAAAGAGCAGAAAAAATCAAGCAGAATGATATAGAAGTCCAGATTCATGCAATTACTAGTGGGGAATATTATGGACAAGTTAGCAATTTCAGAGATAGTGCTGTTTGATGAACTATTAAACAAGCAGAGAGTAACTAGCAGGGTTGTAGATGTCTTCAAGTGGTGAGTATCCACAAATTTCAAGTCTACAAAGTAATAGGTAGACCTGGAATCAACTAGAGCTTGGAACAGAATTTTATTAAGGTAATTCTGACCAAAAATCAAGGAAAAAGTAAGAGAGACAAAAAGGGAGTGAAAATCAGAAAAAGTGAATATGTTGAGTTGGATGGGACTCATTGCTGCATAGGAAAGTTCAATATAGTCCTTAATCTATATAGAGTTTTGGAGATCACTCTTTATTTTTCCAAGGGTTTCTTGAAAACAGCTGTAAGAAGATCAGCTGCTACTGAAGCACTAAAGCCTTTGGAAGTAACTATGGTCTGCTTCTTGGAACAGGAGTCCAACTTGTGGTTCCCTGTACCATAATAAAGACACAGGTTATTTTCAAAACACTTCTTGTGCTTGTCACTAGTCAACTTGCTATTGTTGGCCAACTTGGAAGAGAGGTCTACCTGTGGAGAATTATATTGCTTCTTGGGAGTGGGAGATAATACATTGAAAGGAGATGATTTGGCAGATGAAGCTGCCAGAGATGTATTTGCTCTATTTTGGGAGGCCATAGTATTGCTAGCAAAAGAAGTCTTATCTTGCTTCTGGGAGTAAGACTTGAGAGCCTCTTTTTCTGCCTGCCTAGTGTGATGGTGTTTGTAGTCATATTTCTAATAGCAATGATCAATGATCATTGCTAAAGTGTATATGTTCTGAAACAAGATAGATTTACCTTATTTCTAAGTGGAAATAGGATCTTAAATCTAATTGGAAAGCCCCTGGTAATAGCAATGGCACAGAATACTATTTTCCCAACCTAATTGGAAGGCATAACATGTGAAATCTACATTGTAAGTGGAGATCTTATTGCTAGGCTTTATATGGAGATTATCTAATATAGAAGCTACTTCATTAATGGAGCCCAAAAGACCAAAGTGTCAACATAATTTGTTAACAAAAAGGTTCTAGCTGGAGAGCTAGTCTTGCAGGATGCTCTGGTCTTTCTAGTTGAGGCCTACTTCAAACCAGTTCTAGATAACTCCAGTGAAATAGGTTATTGTGAAGTTAATGAGCCTGACAAGCTCAATATCACTAAAAGTGTTGGAGATGTGGGCTTTATTTCCTCTTGAATTAGAATTAGAGCCAGGAGTTTGATTAGCAGTAAGTGTGTTTGCAATATAACTGAGTACATCAGCCAATTACTCATTAGTATTATTGCTGTGTTGGGGCTTCAACCATAAGCAAGTAGATAAATTAGGTTTATTAGTAGCTGGATTAGTAGTGGGAGCATCTTCCTAATTAGAATTATTGTCTGCAGGAATATACTTAGGCCAGGGACAGATTGAATAGTGCAAGTTGGGAACCTTGGAGATAATTGGTCTCTTTGGTAGATATGTATCATGGGGCATTTGGTGGATATGCCCTAGCGAGGTTATCACTCAAATATGAAATTATATTGAAAGATATCCTAAGCAGTGGGTTGAAGAGTTACAGTGGGAGAAAGCCATTGGACTTTGAAGTATAAAAAGATTTTTAGTAAACAGAACTGCTCAGAAGCAACAGTAGACTTGAGAGTCTAATAATACTGTCAGGTATATCACATTAGGAGGCAAAATTCCATGGGGTTGGCTCTGGAATGTGTAGAGTATGGAAACTCTATGTAATAAGCTCAGTGATGCAGACTTGTTAAAACAACCTTGGCTTCAGCTTATATGCTATGCTATCTGTTTGCCACATAGTTACAACTTCAGATGAGTAGATGAAGTCTAAGATGGAATTGAGCACTGATTTGGTGTATTGCTGTTGAATACCAGAGATTGAGTTCAATAAGAGTTATCTTTGTCAATTATCAGACTAGTGAATTACAATATAACTACTAGTCTTATATATAAGTCAGAGATATAGGAGATGCTCAGGGTTTCAGTATATTACACTGAGTAGAGGTTTCAGTGATGAGACACTGACAGGAATCAGATAGGAGAACTCTGTCATGGAAGACTGAGTTCAATAGGAGTATTCCCATTATAGAAGACTAGATATCTAGATTGTTGCATTACCACCACAGAGACATGTTGCAAGAAGGATGGCCATCATAGAAGATGGGCTGATTTCTGAGATGTTATAATAACAACTTCACCATAGGGACATATATTTAGAATGGATAAACTCAACATATAATAGCATCTCCAAGCCAACTTCATAAGCTTTTACCTCCTGGTATGAACCATGCCTGACAGGAGAACAAAGTAGAGGAGAAATAAGAAAAGATAGAAAGACAATTTTGAGAGAAGAGAGACTAAAGAAAAGAAAGAAAGAAGAAAAAAAAGAGAAGAAAGAGAGACTTGTAGATATATGAAAGATAGAAAGAGGAGAATCATTGAGAGAAGTCATAGTGAAAATAGGACTGACAAGGATTGATATACAAGAAGGGATTACAGTGGAGACTTTGTTAGATAGTGGAGCAACAGGTTTGGTAATAAGTTCTGATTTACAAGAAAGAAAAGTTTTAAGTTGAAAAAGATAGAAAGACCTATTTATGTGAGGAATGTGGATAGAATGTTTAATAAGAAGAAGCTGATAAAACACATGATAGAGTAAATATTATCAGGAACATAGGGAGAGGACATAGATAGATGTAATTAGTGATCAAAAGTAGAAGATAATCTTGAGAATACCAGGGATTGGCCATCACAATTCTGAGATCAATTGGAAGACTGGAAAAGTAAAGATGACAAGATGTCCAGAAGAATGTGGAAAGCAGTATAAGCCAAAGCAAGGAAAATTGGAGTGGCAAAAAAAAAGTGAAAAAAGTAAAAGAAAAAAAGGAAAAAAAAAAAGCAGAAGAAGAAGAAGAAAAAATAGAAAAAACAGAAAATGATGGAGATAAAAAAGATAGCAGAGGAGTGGGAAATTTGGTATGATGAAGAAAAGACAGCAAGATCAGAAAAAGAGGAAAAGAATTTAGTATCTGAATGATTCTTATAAGTTTTTGGGAAGAAAGCAAGTAAGAGAATGTCAATGAGAAAGATGTGGAATCATGCAATAGACTTGAAGAAGAGGTTTATACCAAGGAAAAGGATAATTTATATATATTCAACTGTTAAAGTCACTACAGACTGCACTAGTATTCTTTGTAGAAAAGAAGAATAGGAAGAAGAGAATGGTACAAGACTATTGGTACTTTAATAAGTGGACAATCAAGAACAACTACCTATTACCACCTATTTCAGACATTATTGAGAATATTGGGACCAAGAAAGTGTTTATAAAGTTGAATTTAAGATAGGAATATAACAATGTAAGGATAAAGAAAAAGAATGAGTGGAAAGTGGATTTTATAACACCAGAAGAGTTGTTTGAGCTGATGGTCATGTTCTTTTGTTTGACAAATTCTCTGGCTACATTTCAAGCTATGATGAATGAGCTACTAAGAGACTTGATTAATACAGGGAAAGTAGGAAGTTTCATTGATGATGTGATGGTAGAAACAGAGAGCAAGGAGAAACATGATAAACTAGTAGAAGAGATATTAAGGAGGTTGGAAGAAAATGATTTATATGTGAAACCAGAGAAGTAGAAGTAGAAAGTTAGGGAAGTAGATTTCTTAGAAGTAGTGATAGGACCAGATGGAATAAAGATGGAGGAAGAAAAAGTAAAGACAGTGTTGGATTGGCCAGTGTCTAAATCAGTGAAGAAGATACAAAAGTTCTTGGGGCTGGCTAACTATTATAGGAAGTTTGTGAAGGATTTTGCAAAGATAGTGAGACCATTACATGAATTAACAAGAAAAGAATAAGAATGGGAGTTGGAAATAAGGCAAAAGAAGTATTGAAGAAAAGATTCACCATAGAACTGATTTTAGTGGCTCCAGATTTGGACAAAAAGATAAAGATAGAGATAAATATGTCTGATTATATGACAGGAGGGGAATGTCACATACTATCTGTCATTTGCACATTTTCCACTCTTCCAGCACAGATCATACTCTATTCCAATCATCTATCAATCTAAAAACCAGACCCTGTACCCCTTATCAACTTCATGGAGCTCTAAACAATATTCCCCATAGTGTCTGATAACTCAGAGTACATATAGCAGTAGATTATTATTAGGTTACCAGTTCTATATTTAAGAACCTAGTCTACCATGTACTATTTTTCTTAGTCTGATTATCAACTTGAACTGTACTATGCTTGTACATATCTGCTCAAATTCCCATTATCTGAAAATTCTGACCACATGACATATAGGCTAGATATAATATCATCTGTTGAAGCCAAAGTCAATCCATTTATATAGCACTCCTGATCCCATTCCAAAACTTGTTCTCATCTGAGTTCTTTTTTTATCTCTATCTTCTATACTACTATTACAGATAAAATCAGCAAGTGTGAATTGCATCTAATAGTATAATCAGACTAAATAGCCACTGTTGCAATCTAACATTCCCAGACAAATATAATCTCTAACCTAACAATAAAATGGCACTCTTCTGCTATAACTTCTCCTTTCTCTTGAGACCCTTATCCACATATTGACTCAGCAAACAATTCACTCACATGACTATACCATTCCAATGCTTTAGGTAACTAATGAGGCCAACCATAACCCTCTAATTTCTCAAAAGGATTTTCAAAAGTGTACCAAACATTCCAGAAGCTGTTCTAGCTAATAACAATTCTAACTATATTAATGTATTAGAAACAGAAAAACCTCTACTGTCTCTGGAAAACACAACATTTTAATAACCTCCACAGTCAACAGATCTTCTAGTCAGGATCTTCTCAAAACTTGTAGCTAACCTAACCCTGACAATGAACTCTACTCTGTCTATAGCAAGAACCTGGATGTTGGATACCTTCAACAGCATGGATCTGGAAAAGTTGAACAGTTTCCTGTTCTAGTGCTAACTTCATTTTTGTGCAAATCTAGGACAGTTCAGCATGAATGCTGTAAAGAACAATTTTGCAATGACTTACCTAATGAGAGTTATACAAAGCTGGTTTGAGATCAGATTGGACTAGAAAGATCAAGGAATATACCAGGACTGGCTTTAGAACTGGACATCATTCACAGAAAAATTATGTTAAAAATTTGGATCATTCAACCCTATTGGAGATATAGCCATAGCTCTGGACAACTTATGGATGAAAACTAGTGATAAAATTACTACATATAACATTGACTTCATAAAGTATTTATTCTAACTAAGATGGGAAGACAATATGTTGTATTACTAATATTACCAAGGTTTTCCAAACTGAATCCAGGACCCTATATGCATGTGAAAAGAAGGTAAACTCATCTTTTTTCAATCAATATACTCTCTAGCCATAACTATCAACAACCAACATTGGAAAAAGAAGAGGAAATGCAATCACAATCAAAATTTTATATCTACCTCTCTGACTTGAACTCCTAGCCTCTTAACAAAAACAAATCTGGATAGAAGACCTGTAAACCTCTAGTGTGACAACTTTGAGAAGCTGAAAAGTGACAGGAAATAACATCTGAAGAGTGGAAGAGATACTTCAACAATAATCTATGTCTATACTGTAGGAAACAGAGTCACTAAATTAAAGTCTGCCTATATCACTCTTCTAATAATACCAGGCTCTAAGCTAAATATATGGAGACTGCCCTCTTTATTTTAGAAACTATTCTAACTATGCAGTTGGGAAACTAAAAAGTGGCTCCACAATTTCTGCACAGATTGTGAACTATGGTAATCTCATCTATGTAAGAAGCCCAATCTACCTTAACACTGTTGCCCTCTCTGATCTGAATTTGCTTATCCTGAAACTCATGTTCCTATTGGTCTGTGAACTAGACTACATCCAAAACCCAACTTTTCATGTCTTGGTCAACTTGAGATCCATCCACTGCTTTGTCAACACTACATTTACATAAAAATACAATATCCTGACTTTTCCAATAACACCTGTGAAACTAAAACTATTTGATAGATTGTTAAATAACATTATCTCCAAAACAGCCTTCCTACCTGTCACATTCCCATCTAGTCACCAGATGATTCTAAATGGATATGTAACCCCTCTTGACTTCTTTTGCTTATTAGTACTCAGATATAACTAGCTCACATAATATAATCCTTCAATTAACTGGACTACAGAATCTATTACTTTTCAATCATCTTCAAGAAGAAAAAACCACTCCTGAATAGAAGCCTAATACTTGAACCTCCCCAAGAAAACCTGACCATACCAGACCCACCAGACACTTCAGCTTGGAACCTAGATTCTTTTTTCCTGACCCCACATCACCATCATCAGTGCTAGATCATACATCTGGGGAGCATAAATGATAGGCTTCATGACTTTCTGCTTTGCACTCCATTCCATTGATCTCACTAGAAAAGAAGTAAAGATTACCAATGACCTAGTTGATCTATTCACTGTCCCACCCAAGTACCATGAGTTCACAGACATTTTTAGCAAGGCCAAAGTAGAGACTCTAGTCCTCCATCACTTCTACAACTTGCAAATCAAACTAGAAAATGAGGAAAAGCTACTTATCAGAACTATCTATTTGCTCTCAGCAGCAGAACAAGAAGTATTAAAAGAGTTCATCTATGAAAACTTTAACACATGATTCATATAACCAACATCTTTCCCTTATAGAGCATTAGTACTATTTGTTAAAAAAAAGATAGATCTCTGCCTGTGTGTTGACTTCCAAGGACTTAATCACATAACATAGAAGAATAAGTACCCACTCCCCCTGATATCTGACCTCCTAAACCCCTTCTGGAAGGCATATATTTACATAAAGATTGATCTCTGGTATGCATACCACTTAGTGCAGATCATGGAAGGTAATGAATGGAAAATGGCTTTCTAAACTTGATATGGATCATTTGAATAGGTAGTAATGCCTTTTGGCTTGACCAATACCCTAGCAGTCTTTCAATAATTCATGAATAATGTTATAAGACAAAAGTGTGGACAGACTTTGGTAGGGTTAGGGTTAAGATATAGTAGTAGTATTATTATTAGTCTATGATGAGAGAGAGAGAGGGCACATGACTGGGAAGTCACATAACATGATGTCATAGGCCTAGAGGAGTCTAGAGCAGTCTAAAAGGACTTAGGGTCTAGAAGGATCAGGAAGAGTCTAGAGATGGAATGACATCAAGAGACATGGGTTCCTCATGGTGTACACATGGTGCATGCATGTGTGATGGAGATTAAAGAGTATGACATCAAGGCACATGGACATAGCATAGTGGCCTTGAGGTAGACACATAGTGAATGAGTAATGGATATGAGAATAGGGCATGGGCATTAGGATAGGTGTAGAGAAGTTGTAGTATGGACTATGAGGACTTTATATAAATAGTAGGTAGAATAC
>Ga0157368_1001152_pt1 | contig 11463 bp, 7 predicted proteins | sample AttbisABBM3_FD_113146 | JGI IMG/M metagenome (GOLD analysis project Ga0157368, IMG submission 113146) | Fungus gardens microbial communities from leaf cutter ant in Botucatu, State of São Paulo, Brazil - Atta bisphaerica ABBM3 | ecosystem: Host-associated > Fungi > Mycelium > Unclassified ...
GATGTGGTTAGACTGTGATATAATAGTATTGAGTGACATAAGAAAACTCAATAGAGTTCTCAATATATACACTCTACAAAACCAATATACCTTAACCATGTTGTTATGATATTAACTACTATAAATTTTCTTCTTGATCTTTTTATGTGACATGTGACTTTGACTGATATAACTAAAATATATGTCATATATTATACTTCTATCACATTACTCTTTCTACTTAGATAAAATAAGAAAGAAAAGAAAAGAAATATAAAAGTGAAAAGTGTTCAAGTCTGTATATTGAGCAATACAAGAGAACTCAAAAAATTCCTACTATAGAGTAGTCTATTTTATATACTTCTGAGAGTTAATCTGTATATCTCTAATCTATTCTCAAGCTATTTTTAAGTTTTTCTAGTAGTTTCTATGATATTCTACTAAGTCACATGACTATGTGACTGTAACTGTGGTATATGTCACACTTCTATAATAATTTGTGATTATCACAAATAATATTACACTTTCTTAACTAAGTTTAAAGATAAAAATAAGGAAACTAAACTATAAAGAAAAAGAGAAATTGAATAGAAATTATAAAAGACTAGAAAAATGGAACATAACTAAGTCTACTCTAAGATTTTCTAATATCAGTTATCTATCTGTCTACTGGTAGCTTTGAAGATACTTACTATTAGAATTGAAGATAGTAAACTTTGTTTTTGTTTTATTTATTTCTTATTTTCATTTTCATTTCTATTTATTTTCTTATTCGAAACTTAGGGTTAGAGTTTAGTGTGACATTACAACCATCATCCACTTGTAACAAGATGTGTCACATATCACAAAGAAAGTTGTAGAAGGTTCTAAAACAGATGACATTATATAGTATAGTAACAATATGTTGGTCTTGTAAAAAGCATATAGACTTTAGAGTAGGTTAGTTGTAGTGTGTGCATAGACTACAGTTTGTAGTATATATATAAGATAGCTATTGAGTTCTCTTGTGTTAATATAAGGTTCTTTTTCTAACTTAACACTTTGAGTCTTGAATTATAATACTTATAGTCTGTTAGTGGTAATACTAGATTATAACAACCAAGATACTCTTATAGGTTTCTTGTAGAGATCATAAAAGAACTTAACAAGAAGTCCTTGTTATATTCCTACTCTATATATTATACATAGTCTGTGTACTACTCTTGTAGTTTTATTCTAATTTATATATAGCAATTATTAAGACTTCCACTTTCTAACTCCAGATAAAACTCTAACATATTCAGGATGTACTTCTACATCTACACTCTATTATATGCAGATCAGTTCTTTACATTTTATCTTATAGTAACTTGTTATCTAGACTCTCAGTCATCCTATCTTTTAGAAACTGTCTTTATAACATCTTTCTAGTTATCTTCTACACTACTATTTTCCTAGCCATAGTTCCAACCACAGAACTTAGTATTTAAGACCAGGTAGATACTCTGTAGTTCCCCAGTCTGGAAATTGACTAAAACAACTAATACCATATCTCACTTCTCTTCTGAGCCTTCTTGATACTTCTATTCTCTACCTGAAATTACAACCATGCAATAGATAGCAGCACAACACATAAGTTGAGACCAAGATTGCTATCCATAGTTCAGTTGCAAGTTTACAAATAAGCTCTCTAGCTTGATTTGCAACCTGGGTACTTTACCTACTCTCATGGCTGTTTCTGGATAAGTTCCCACACTTGAACTAACTGCAGATATCTGCTTGAAGTGAGAACTATGCTTGACAGGTATAGTGTTATTTTAAAGTTATGACCAAGATAGTTCATAACATTTCTTTGCCTAGCTAGATTTGACTTTTTGTTCTACTACTGACCTGGGTGATCTATGAGGAAGTTAGATGCACTATCCTGATGGCCAGATTATGTTACTGGAGCACAAGACACAAAGTTAGTAATGTGTTTTTACCAGTACTCCTTCAGTCTGGATTCTTTGCAGTCCATATCTTAGAAGGTGTTGCCTTGGAGGGTGAAGAATTGAATCTTCAATTATGGGTAGTATCAATAGCTTGACATCCCTATCATCTATTGACACTCCTGATACAGCAGCAAATACAGGTGCATGTTTCCTTGTTTCCTCATTTATATCAGATTCTTATTTGAGTTCTGCAAATCAAGTGAAGAAGGCAATGGTATTCCTGTTTGTTGTGGTGAGAACAGAAGGAACAATCTCCAAAAATCCATCCCATAAACTCTAGACATGGGGCGCTATGTTCTGAGTTCCATGATATAATTTAACCGCTCACCTCATAATTGAGCAAGGAACATTTGACTTCGTATCTGTGAAAGTCGAGATATCTATTTTCCTGACTAAAATACCCAGGAAACAGGAGGAATTTCTCAAAAGGTACAGTCCCCTCTAACTTATGGGTGCTTACAATCAGGTTTCCCCACCGCCGGCGTGCCTGAAGCATTTCGAATAGCTTGTAGAAATCATAGGTATGTACTCGTCGAGAAGATCTGATGACGGATTTTCTGACAGACAAACTTCAAGGATATCCCGGCGTTCATTGATAAGTCCACTGAGGTGACTGCTCCTTAGTCGGTAAACGCTTTCGTACCAAATATCAATTGTGCTCCACTCAATGTTGTGATACGTGAAACCGTCAGTGACCGGAAATCTTCGATGAAGAGGTGCTCGACAACGCTCTCTGATACTTGGTCTACTTTATTGCAGTTGTAGAGATCCAGATGGGTGTTGCTACGAGGTTGTTGCGCGCTGCGAGTACCGTCCAGCATCGGTGAGCTCATAAGGCAAACGGATAACGACTACTTTTATACCCACTTACTTCGCTAGCCCTCAGAATGAAAACGACGTTTCCTACAAGTTACGCCAGCGGATGGGCCTGATTCAACATATGAAGATATAGTATATCCTTGGGGGGAATGAAGTCCTCGTGCGACGCACATAGTTCCCTGAATAACTGAGATCAAGGAGATAATGAGGAGATTCCGCGGCCTAGTTCAAATAAGTTCTCGGATTTTCATGGGAATGCCTACCTCGGTACAAGTTCCTGCACCTCTCAACGACCGAAATTATCGATCGCAGTGAGCAGTATAAGTTCATCCCAAGTAGGTGTTGTATGGTCCGTCCGCCTTCCGATATCGCCTGAGAAATGACAGCGAGCAGTTGATCCAGTTATCGGTCATGGTCATGGTTCTAGGGCCTGACACCTGACGTCCGTGGCTAACGGGATAATCCAAATGGTGATGAATCTTCAGTACGTGAGTTGAGCGATAAACCCATTGTTATGAAATCCTTTGGTAGATTTAAGTCGCGATAGACTGGAAGTCCAGGCGGAAATTGGGAGTGAGATACATAAGGAATAGCAATGTTTAATCCTCAGGGGCCATCTGATTGCTCACGGACCGCGTTTTATGCTGTAATCAATGATCGTCTACTAGCCTTCTCACCCGGAGTTCAGGAAATCCTGCCACAAGCCCTTGGTTACAGATCCTGGACGCATCATGTTCAGCCGTCAAGCCAGAGACAGGTTGGAAGCTGACCACTATCCCTGTGCCATGAACTGCTACTCTGCTGGACCAGAGAACCTTGAGGGTATGGAGTCAAATGTGATTGACAGAATACACGACTTGGTGGCCAGAGTCATCATGAATTCGACATATATTGTAAGAAAGAAGGCCTGTGAATGACAGCAGCCGGTTCAGGCTCTCAGTCTGAAACTGAAAGCTACCTGAGGTGCCGAACAACGTACGTTGGTCGACCGATCAGAATTGCTGAGGATCCGGCATGTTCCTACCCTAGTAGAAGGCCCTACTTCGCCGATTTACTTGCTATAATTGACCTGCAATGTGCATTCCGCCGTAAATAGTGTAATGATTGTGTAAGCTTACGCTGCTCTGGTAACTTTCAATGCACCCCACGCTTTGTGACGTTTCTGGCTACAATGGCTTGTTCCGTAAGACTCACGGAGTTTTTCTGCGTTCCGAACCAATCGGTTGGGACACTTCGTTGCGCTGTCAATTCGCCAAGTACGTCACAAGCATTAACTGCAATGGGTGAACTTCGATTTTTGAGTCTTTCAGGGTGACAGTGGCAATTGATAACCGACAAGGACTATAAAATTGCTACGAGCTTCAAGTTTCTACCCACAGTAGTCTCCTTCCCCCCCCTCTCCTCCTCTACACTGACACCATGTCGTTCAAAGCCGAGGAAACCTATGTTATTCACAACATTGTCGATCCCCGCCCGGTACAGAGAACAGGCCTCGAATGCCCCTTAACGCTGGTCAATAACCCTAACTCATATGCCAAGGTGAGCTCTCACACCAACCTCCGGGACTGGCAACGTCCATATCTTTCTCTAGTGGATCATCACCAGTAATGGCGACCATGAACGATATATTATCCAGAATGCGGCAACAAACTGTTATGCTGACCTTAAGGGCGAAATGGTGAGTAACCCTACCTCTTACTTTCGATAGGGAAATACAAAACAAATTGTCTAGGCTATCATTGCAAGCTCAAATCCTCTCACCCGATGGAAGATTAAGGTCGTGAGTCAGTCTATGTATCGAGTGCGTCCTGCCTCCAGTGGATGTCGCGAGAAATCCCTTGACATTGGGCTTTCTAGATTTACGACCCAACGTCACAACTATTCTGGACCACCCATGCTGACTCTAATGAGGTTTGTCCCAAACTTTTCTTGGTTTAGGTCCGAAAATACCCATATCACTTTCAGGTATTTCTTGAGCCATTTTCTCCTGGTTCCGACCAATGGTGGGCAATACAAACAGCCCACTAACGACAGTGACTGGCATACCGGTTTCGATGCATTGTATTCCTCTGTATATTTATTTTCCTTCATTATCACTAAGGTTTTCTCATTGTTACACTTTGCACACCTTTAATTGACCCTACAAGCATGAGAAGTAACTTATTGCTGATGATCGTGGACGGTGGTAAGGATGTGTGTCGTACACAGACATGGATTGAGTGCCTCCTTAACAAGGAGCCTGTTGCACTTATCCCTGGGCCAGACTAGATAGACACGAGAGAATAGATTTTTCTCCCATCAAGTTCGCTCGTGCCCGTGGCTTGCCTTGTCATGGAAAGGAAAATATAAGCGAGGCATTTGCATTAGTTTACGTCTTCATTGAAGATTGATTGATATGGAAGAAATGCTAATGGGGAGAAGAACTGGTTGCGTTGTTACCTGTGTCAGTCCTATTCTTGTTAAACCAAGTCCAGGAGTTCATGGAACTAAGTTGCCAGACGCTCTGCGCCTGAGCGTAATTGATCCATTGTTCTTCATCAGTTAACGTTGCGTCCTCGCTACGTGAGTTCTTATGAATCTTGTTTATACAGTACTTGATTCAGTAGAAGAGGGAAGAACCAGATAGTCAGAAGCTGAGTTTATCCTCCCATAATCTGGCAATATCTCCATCAAGTCCTTTGGTAAGGGGTTCCACGAGTTGCCAAAGCTCTTGCGCAATTTTTTCACGCTCTCTCCCAGCGTCTACGACTATCCATCTGTTATCCCGGTTGCTATTGACGTCATCCTGGGAAGAGGTCATCTCCGCTCCCAGTCGATGAAACATCTCTCGAACGCGTTTCTGCGTCTCTTCTTTTTCATATCGCTCTTCGCCGTATCCGTCACGTATTTTTGCTTGCTCAGGTGTGATATCAAGAAAGATAGTTAGGTCAGGTGCGGGGAGTGAGATATCGGGTGCTCGGCACCATGGTAGAGCATCGCCATGGGTACTGGGGAAAGTGTCCCGAAGGGAAGGCTTGGCAGCAGAGAATGTAATACCAGAGAAAGCATAGCGGTCGCAGAGAACCAAGGTGCCTGATGTGAGAAGATTGGTTATCGTTGATCTGAGGGAAGAAAGAACGACATGAGCATAGAACAACTGTGAAAGAGGAATCTAGCATACGCAAGTTCCCATCGATTAGCAGAGAATAATAAGTGGATGGCGTGATCGTCTAGCTCAGACTGAGAGCGTAAATATGAATCGATCATCTTCCCGATAGCAGTTGTCCGATCTTTTTCACATTTCGGTACAATTTTCGTCAATTATCATGCAGAGGAGAGCCGTGATCGCCAATATTGTTGTACAAGAGTACATAAGCAGAAAACAGAAAATGATGCTTACCAGGAAACTTGACCAATTGAGTCCTAATACCCATTGACTCGAGACGGGAGTGGAGAAGAGCAATTTGCGTGGTTTTGCCTGAGCGGTCTAGGCCTTCTATCACAACGAACGGTGCGCGTTTCTGCATGCCTGGCGGAGAGAGACTATGTCAGGCATGCGAGTTGGCATAACAGCGGATGATTGTTCTAAATTTAGCATCACCTTGTAGGTCACAATCTGCAGCTAATTTATTATACATTAGACGCCTCTTAGGCTCTCATCTAGACAACGTACTTTTTTACGAGACCAAAGTCTCGAGCTTAGAGTACAAATTTTCGATATCAAGTGCGTATTTGAACGCAATCAATCTGGAGCTGGTTGGGTAAAGATATGTTCTGAGCTTTTTCCATTTCTTTATAGTACTAGACTGCCTCCTCTAAAGGGACAGATTAATACCAAGTTCTATTTCAAAATACAAATGACCCCTATTCTTCCTCTCATGAAATAGTCTGATGGTGTTCCTGACAATGTCCTGGCTTGACAGTGGATGCGGAGGTCGGTTCCATCATCTCAGATTGTTCAACCGCGTCTCTATCAAGAATATGACTCTTCAAACTCGCTGAAAAATATTCGGACGACACTGAATACATTGGTGTTCACATCAAGTCAGGCTGTTTCCCAGCAGCTCCCCAACGATTGGGTATCTACCAACGTCTCCCCGTATGTCCCCTCTGCCAATCCCAGTCGATCCAAACGCTGAAAGAAATTCATAATTGCGACCCGAAGGCCCTGGGAGTAACCTACGGAGGTTGAATGGCAAGCCCCAGCATTAAGATCGTCCAAACGGTCGTTAACAACGTCGGACCACGCTGCCCTGTAGAGCCTATAGGTGCCTGATACAGCACGACAGCCATTAGGCACATTGGCAGGAGATAGCAGAAGGCGGCAAGCATATACACAATATATCTCCATGGGATCTGAATTCATGCTTTAGAATGTAGGAATTATGTGGAGTGGACATGGTTTAGACAGTTATGAACCGGAACCAAAAAGTAATTAGGTCGATTAGTAGAATCATAATTGCTGACAGGACCCTTTGATGTTTGTTTCAGCTTCCGAGTTCAAAGTATAAAGTCAAAGCATTGGCACATACAATATCATAATATTTTCATTTCCAATGCCTTCTACCGCCCCTCTCCTTATTTGCAGCCTTCTTTCTCTCTCTCTCTTCTTCTCGTGCTCGTGCATTTCGTTGCCGTGGATCGATCACTTCGTAGTCCCTTTCAGCTTTATCAGTCTCCTCTGTATTATCCTTAGGGAAATGTAGGGCGTGGCCAAGGAAGTCAGTATCATTATCCACCTCGTGCCCTTCCCCCTCGCCAACAGCCTGATCTTCTCCGCTTGTACCCATATCCATATCTTTACTGCCAGAAAGTATGGAGTTCTGTAATTTACCGCGGAAACTATTGAGGGCCGCCAGAATGTCTGTTTCATCTTTCTTCCGACCATCTTTCCCTTTCCTTTGCAAACCACGACCCTTGGAATATTTGGAAAGTTCCTCGTCCAAATGAGATTTTTTGACTCTCTTTTTCAATCGCTCTTCGTCGCTATCTTCACCAGTCTTGCGTTTGGTAATTTTGCGTATTTCCTGTTCCATCTGCTCAATTTCAATACGGCGTGCATTCCTAGATATCTCAAAGTCAAGAGGTATCGTACATAGAAGGTGAGCGGGCTTACTGAGTAGCTGACTGCTCCTTCGCATGTTGTTCCCGTATTTTCATAATATCCGCATCTTTATCCTTCTTGGGTTTGTCAGGTTAGATAGAACCTTTGTGTCACCATTGACCCAAAACCGACACACCTTTGATCCCTTTGATTCTTCCGGTTTTGGTGTGGAACTATGCTCTGGTGGCCCAGATGACGGGATGGGGACCAAAGGGACGGGAATGTCGGGCATCGGCTGATCCACCACTATGAAAGAGTCAAACTTAGCGTCGCTAGCTTTTAGATGAAGAAAACTCACAATCTGGTCGAAACATGGACTTCTTTTCAGAAACGTTGGTCTCTTCATCCATTTCGTCCGCGCCAAAACTGAGTAACTTCGTGTTTCTTCAAAGCAGAGGTCAAAAGTGGAGTGGTAGCAAGAACGGATACACACTTTTTAGCACTTTTCGGTTGCATAATCTCTCCATGCTTTTGCTGTGTCTTTCTCGCTCTCTTTTGTGCTCGCAGCTCTGCGGCAGTGATACGAGGAAGAATGTCAGGGAACGGATTGTCAATGATGCGGACTGTTTTTATTTTTGGAGGACTGATAACAGATCAGAAGAACGTATATTGAAAATCTGTGATGCACACATACTAGATAGGTCGCTCAGTCTTTTTGTTGATTTCTGCAACAATGATCAATCACTTCTCCATTCAAACCTGGTTGTCTGTGCTTACCTGCCTCACCAATCTTCATCACGTCTGAAAACTCGCATCAGTCCTGAGTTAATTCTCCAGATGATCAATCGTACTGTATAATGTGTCCCCCATCACCCGCCCAAAGAGAGTATATTTTCCATTCAAATCGTCGGCACGGTCTAGAGGAATAGAGTATGAATGTAAGGGAGAGAAGGGAGAGTACAAGACGCACCGAGAGTGATAAAAAATTGAGAATTGTTGGAATTTCCCGTTCCATCTTTGGCCAATCCAACCAACCCTCTATGTGTAAAACGTAGTCGAGGGTGGACCTCATCCTTGAAGGGTTCTCAGGACGAGCGTTAGTTGTACGCGTTCCTTTGTGGGCACTAGGCTCACCTTCATAGATTGACGCTCCCCCTGTACCAGTACCAGTTTTGTCTCCAGTCTGGACCAGAAACCCCGGCACTACACTAAGAGTCTGTCAGCTTTGGCTCATAGGTGAACGTCGAGATGAAATACTACCGGTGAAATATAACGTTGTCATAATATCCTGTAGCGATAGTATGAAAAGTTGCTCATGAGCACTGCAAGAGATTGACAGACCCTCCATGGCTAAAGTAATCAAATTCCTGCAAGCCTTGGGAGTTTCCTGGATATACTGCATAAGTAGTACGAGGTACAATTTACAGATCAGCACACCTTGGACCATAGTTCAACGTCTATTTCACCTGCCGTCGTGTCGATGATAACTCTACCATTTGTCGGAAGGGCCATGGGACCATGGATGATCGGCTACAGCCGTCCTTTTGAATTATATTTGGCGCAGTCTTTCAGCATAAACAATGGGTCCGAAATTTCAGTCAGGTAGATTTCTCGTGGGCAACTAATGTTGAAAAAGTAGCTTGAGCTCTTCTAAGTAAATTGATATATCATAACTCATTCACATGATTCTGCCTCAGAGCTTTGTCATACGCCCATAAACTAAGTTGCATTTCAAGGTTGTTTTATCTTTCGAACACAATACTGCATACTAAACCCAGCACCCGTTTACGACAGCTTTTGCAGGGACGAGAACTTATAGTAAGCTCGGCTTCGACGTCAAAACCTCTCAGAATGACACACCACGCTTTCAGGCAGCACCTGGCAAGTACATATGCCGCTCTGAACGTTTGCGCTAAAGAGTACAACAGGTAGGTGTCTATGATGGCATTCCAGCTCGTTTGGCCCTTGAGGCTGGATTTGACGTCTTGTACATGAGCGGAGCGGCGACAACAGCATCTATGCTCGGTCAACCTGACCTTGCAATTGCTACGCAGAATGACTTTATTCAGGTACATGAATCTCTCTGAAGATGTACCCCGATACTTACGTCCGAAACTGAATGCTACTATGATTGCAGGCCTTAAATCCGATGTACCCCTCATTTGTGATGCTGATACTGGGTAAGTACAGAGCGTCTTTCTGTTTGTCCTCTCATGACTGTCGACTTTTGCTAAAGCCTTGTTAGATTTGGTGGACCAGTCATGGTCGCTCGGACAGTAACCGCTTACGCCAGAGGTGGGGTGGCAGGTTTGCACATCGAAGACCAGGTGCTTCCGACCAGCAGGTCGGCAGTACAACAGCCGAGTTAACATTCAGATACAATCAAAGCGGTGTGGGCATCTTTTAAGAAAACAGATTGCCCCGCTCAGTGAATTTGTTTCGCGTATCCGTGCTGCTGTCTCCGCTAGAGCCAAAAATTCCTGGTTATGACATAGTGCTTATCGCTCTGACGGATGCTACGTAGGGATATGGTCTCAAGGAAGCTCTCACAAGATTGAAAGCTGCAGTCGCAGAGGGAGCAGATGGTAAAGCTTTGGTCTCCAGATTTGGCTTTGAAAAAAGGATAAGCTAAGCTAAACCCTTTTCAAGTGGCATTCCTTGAAGGAGTCAGAAGTGAAGAGGAACTGACAACCGCGATCCAAGAGCTCGCACCAACCCCAGTGCGTACAGATTGTAACATGCTCCAATTAATCTTCACTCTCTTATCACATTCTGTTAAATCTTGTGACAGGCGGATCTATGCCTGATTTTACTGTCGACGATGCAAGGCGGCTGGGAGTCAAGATTGCAAGTACGTGGTGTTTATCTTTGAACAGGCTGAACTACAGTATCTTACCTTTCTTATCTAGTATTTCCTTTGATAACGGCAATTGGTGGCATTGAAGAGGTACAGTACAGATACTATGACTGCACAAAAGATGGGTCCAAAGCAGTTCTTTGAAGCACTTGGCAGGTCAGATTATGAGAAGAAATCAACAACTAAATTCGAAGGTATGCAAGTCTTGAAGAAGCCGTCCAAATTGATCAGGAAGCTGGAGGGGAAGCATATAAAGAGAACTCAGTAGAGTTCCTTGTACAGGTGTGCGTGAACCATACCTAATACAGATTTACATAATTAAACTTGCATTGGAAAGTGCTCACCAAATTGTTTCCAATAATATATAGTATATCTTATAGAGATAAGTATTCATAGATACAAACATATTAATATAGTGAACTTCTAAATCAATTCTAAACTTCTGAGAGTACACCTGTCAAGATCGTTGACGATGGACTCTGTTTTTATTTTCTCTTTTTCTTGAATTTTATTTTTCGTTTTCTTTTCTTTTCTTTTTCTATTTTTAGAACAACTCGGGTTAGGGTCTATCAGTCACACTGTCACAAGTTGATGGCATAGTCACAAGACTGATCACGAGACTTGAGAGAATGGAGTAGAAGATTCTGGAATGAAGTGATGTCATACAGCATAGACAACACATGTTGACCTCATGTCATACACATGGTCATTAGGATAGGGTGCACAGTGGTGAGCACGGACCATGAGTAGGGGTATATAAGGTAGACTACTTTGTACTAGGAACTCTATTGAGTTCTCTTGTGTTTCTCTAATAC
>Ga0157368_1001153_pt1 | contig 11453 bp, 17 predicted proteins | sample AttbisABBM3_FD_113146 | JGI IMG/M metagenome (GOLD analysis project Ga0157368, IMG submission 113146) | Fungus gardens microbial communities from leaf cutter ant in Botucatu, State of São Paulo, Brazil - Atta bisphaerica ABBM3 | ecosystem: Host-associated > Fungi > Mycelium > Unclassified ...
AAAAAATTGCAGATTTTGGCAGGAACACATAAGATTGGAACAATGTACAAATGTTTGTCAACTCAAAATTGCTGCAGGGAATTAATTCTCATACCCGGAACAGGAGCAGAATAATACTCTAGAACTATTTGGATCGTAGCTATGCATGAAATGCACGAGGCTGGCACGATATCAATTTTTAGCAAGACACTCAACAGAACAGACCAGTCCAGCATTCGTAGCATTCAATGGTTACGGTGATACCGTGAAACGTACAATGAACAATAGAGGTCACACCAACATAGCAATGGGTGGAATGACGAGGATAGATATATTACAAGGAGTATCCCTGTGGAACCCTGTACTTTGACTTGGTGTACACATACAGCTAGATTAAGAGAAACAAGAGAGAAAGGGCAAAGAAAGGAACATCGGCACGAGCAACTCGTGCTCATTCACAGCTCACCGCCAGAATATTTGTCATTAAGACTTGAAATAAGTCTCAAGACGACGTTGATCTGCTCGATGACCATATCCGTATTGAGTTTGCTCCATCCGCCGTCAACCATAGCAGCCCATAAGTAATCGGGTTGTGGGATAATTCTACGGGACAATAATGAGTGGATGATGACAGACGGAAGAGAAGATATACACACCCAACCGTTGGTAGCTTACTGCGGCCCAGGACACTACTGCCTCCTGCACCGTACCTTTTCCACTTCAGGTAAAATAATGAACATATAAGAGAAATCCTTACCATCGATAACGTTTTCCATCGAACGTTTGAGGGGCCAACATTGCCATCCTCAAATAATCAGGCGTTCCGTCAAATGCGTCATGGTACAATTGGTGTAACAATTCTTGGTCTTTTGCGGGTTTATCATTCCTATACATCATATTACATTGAACGAGGAATATGCGAACGAGTGGCACGTACACCATAGTCCACATCGGCTCCATTTCCCCTGTGGCTTCATAAACTGGCTTCCCATCTTTCATCGAATCCTTCCATTCGATGGCGCCGAAATGTTCACAGACGATAGCTACCTTTGCACGGTCTCGGATTTCAGGACGTTGGTCCATCCATTGTTTTTCGTTGAGGTGGCCACCGGACATGTGGCCTGTTGTTATTACAATACTTATTAATGAGAGAGAAATTAGTAATGTGTTCAGAAACGGGATTGAAGAAAGGATAGAATGTGAAGAGGGACAAAAGCCCTGGAGTGTGACAAGACTGCGGAATGCGAGACATACTCGAGGCTAATATTGAGACGATTCCTTGCAAAGTATTCGGCCATCGTTAATAGGAGAATGGGACCTATGAGGAGAATATGAGTGTCTGTTTCTGGATTTATAGAAAAAAAATAAAGACTCGCACCATTTTCCTCAATAATAGAGGGACCATCACCTAAAACAAACAAGTCATCGTATCAGCCTGGGGACCCAAACCAACCTAAAGCAAGAGACCCACTATGGGTATATAACAAGATGCTGTCACTGCTGTTCTGCAACCCCTCAAGTCTTCCGACAAGGGTCCGACTAGGCGCCATAAAGCTAGGTGCATCAAGCACGATCGTAGCCGTGTCCACCTTGTTGTCCAGCAGCAGACTTCGAATAGTTTCTCCAGTGGAATTACCAACATAAAGCGCAGGGACATCAAATAGATTGCCATCTCCGGGTGCTCCTGCATTAGGCAGGAATTGAAGCGCAGCATTTTCATCGGAAGTGTGCACCCATGACGCGATGACACCTTTAATACCCATATCCTTGAAATCGGCGAAATCGAGCTTTTTCTCAGACTGCCAGTGAGGGTTGGTCAGATTACCGAGCTGAAATGGGAGGGCAATGCAGTAGTCAGCAACGAGATGACGCAAAAAGTGGGCATATACGTACTTCTGGGATGGCATCTTGCCCAATATCGCGCGAGGTTCTAGAAGGAGTTGATAAAATTGAACTCATTTAGAGCGCATATACGCACCCGAGGAGATGATAACCAGGCAAAGAATAGTTCCGAGTTGGACTTGGGTTGTCAAAGAAGATAATACTGCCACCCGGTGGCAGATTTGCAAGATCGAGTGTAGACTCGTCGTGAGTCTGGTCGGAGTTCAATCCATACGTACCGGCATCGTGTACTTGCGCCGTAACACCTGCAGGACCGCTATCACCGCTGTAGGGCCAGTATCCGGTCGTCGGAAGTGCGAGTTGAGACCCATCCTTGAGGTTGAGCGAGAGTGACCACCATCGAGGGTCCCACCTACGATTGCGAAGAGCCTTGAATGAGTTTGAAAGTTGTTGCAAATGCAGCAAGGACATGCCTGTTTAGTGTATACTCAAGCGCTTCAGTTTGGAGTCCAGCTTTCTGCATGTTCGAAAGAACCAGGTCCAGCAGAACATTCTGGTTGTCGTTTCCCGCTGAGGAGCGACACTTGAGTAATACACTAACAACATCATGAGAAAAGCGTACTCCATCTCGGACCACGGAGGTTCGTCTGGAAAAGCCGATCGCGGAGAATCTGCCGCTCAGCTTGGCTGAGGGCAGGCTGCCAGGCGAGCGCATTGACGGCAGGATTGAAAGCCACGAGGGCGACCGCGAGCAGCTGCGAGGCGAACGAACGCATGAGGAGGGAGGGATAGCATACAAACACCAGAATCCGTAGTATTTACGTTCTTGGCGAGTTTCATTCTCCCAGCGGTCTTCCAAACTGGCCCAGTTCGAGACTCAACTTCCCTCGGAATAATTCGAGTCATATAGGCCGCTCGTAAATTATGGAAAAGTCCAGATTACATTTTCTCTCGTACAGTCCTGTGCCGGCCTTCGGCTAAGGAAACCCCATCTACTGTATGAATAAATAAACGCCTGATGATAATAGATATACGTCATAACGACACCTTTCTGTCAACCCAAAACAAAGTTAAATATTATACACCTCGCTTAGCCCTACAACAGCTTGCTCGACGCAGACGGCTTCACTTTATTCCTGATCAGCTTAATAATCCACAACGGCATCGCACTTATCCCAACTATCACTGCAACTTTCCATGCAAAGGATATCGTGACTACAAACGACAAATCTAGAGAGACAAAATCGGAATCAGAGTCCGGCTTCATTTGACAAGAAAATATAATGCCAAATGGGGGAGGGGTGCCACTAGTGTGAGAAACGTACCAAAGTATTCAGGAAGGAACGCTATACTTATAGCGTATAAGAAGACTGTCACCACTTCAGATATCACCATATATAGGTGCCTAGGTACATGGAAGAAATGTCAATCAACCACTCCTTCGGATCATAGAGGAGTTGAAGAACGAGGCACATACCAAATCGTAATCTCCAAAGCCACCATAATTAACTCATTCAAAATCAACGCCGTAAACGAAATCGACACAATATGCAAAAATTCGCTCTCAAACAACACAAGGGACATAATCATGATCCCCGCTCCTTGATACAAGCTGATCATCAACCATTGGAAAAACGTCTTATACGACAATGCCCGTCCCTAAGTAAAATGCGTTAATCACACGTAGACTAAAAGGACAGAAAGCACCAATCTACTCACCTTGGTCAATTCTTTGTACAACTCTGGATACAACAACGCCAAATCCTCATTCACATCCCTATCAAGCACCAACGAAAACACCGGCGCCATTGTATAAATTGTCGCATACCCTACCATCAACCACCCCTGATACAAAGCAATCGGCGCAAAATAAAATATTGCAGAAAACACTGCCTGCATTATCGATATGATCAGCCCTCTATGAATAACAAATTGCGCCAATTTTGCACTCCGACGATATGAATTTCGCCCATGCCAGAGAAGTAATTTCGTTAGGTAGGAGAATTGTGTGACTGAAAAATCGGCTGCAAGAGAGGCTTGTTTGCCTTCTTTACCCACAATTCCGACACCTACGATACGAATCGGGGTGGAGTTAGTATTCCATCGTGAATGAGGAGTTTAACACACCAACGTCAGCCGCTTGAATCATACTAACATCGTTTCCACCATCCCCAATACAGCATACCCTCTTCTTTGTATGATGTCGTATAAGCCTCGCCACATCTGCTTTTTGCGTCGGTGAACATCGACAGGCTACCACCGCCGACAGTTTCGTCGTAATCTCGATAAACTCATTTTGGAACAAATTCAAACATAACTAGAAACGTGAAATAATCAGAAAAGCCTGGATGATACTAGAGGCAGTCGAGTCGAGTCAAACACACCTGTAATGATTCCCCGTCGATGACTAGACAACAATCTAGTTTACTCTGTAAAAACTCAAGTTGGTCTTTTGCCTGGTCCAAGGTCTTCACTGGGTAAAAATCAATCAGTTACAAATCTTGGAGGAAGCTGAATCCGGTAGCAACCAACCCCAATCCTAAAATCAGGAAAGAGCAGAAAAAATCACTCACACTTCGCTACTTCATGTATATACTGGTTTCTCGCCACCAGCTTCGTCGACACAGCAATACACCTGGCAGTTTCGATCTTATCTCCCGTCAACATCCAGATCTTAACCCCTGCATTCCTCAACAACTCCAATGTCCCCTTCACATCCTCCTGCAGCTTATCTTCCACACCTGTTAATCCAAGCAACTCTAAATCGTGTTCCAATATCTCCCCAATCACATTCTGCATCGCCTCATTCCTTCCCTCCAATAACACACTCGCATCATGATACCTCTTCTCCCATCCTTTATACAAATTCAGCGAAAGCCTTTTTCTTGCCATAACAAGCGTCCTCAGTCCTTCCCTGGCCATATTAGCTGTCTCCTCTTCCAACCAATCATTCCGCTGTACGATCTTCGACATCACCACATCCGCTCCTTTTTGCAAGAAGATAATTTCGTGCGTCGAAGTATCGCGGACGATTATCCCCATACGTTTGGATTCAGATGTAAATGGGAAGATGGATAGAATGTCGTAGGAAAGACGAGAGCCTGACGGTGTTTGAAGTTCCATACGTGTACGATCGCGGAAGACGAGGGTTAGTCCGACGGAAGCCGTCCAATTGACGATGGCTACCTCGTCTGGGGAAGATGCTTGATACGTCACAGATCCGTCATCATTGCTGACTGGAGTTACCTGTAATAGTGTGAAACACGTCGTCGGAAGAGTGAGGAAAGACATACATTGTGACATAGAGCAAGACTGAGGACTACGTCTTTCACTCTTGAAGACATATCTCGTCGACCTCTTGACAACTGGATACCGGTGGATAGCGTTGCCTGTCTCATTAGTGCTGCAGAAAGGTACAACTGAGTATGAAAAGCGAGAACAAAGGCACCAGAGCACTCACTATTATCACCCGAAGCACCGAAAGCCAACGCCAACTGATGGGCAACCTCATCCATCGAGTCCGCACCATATGACATTGTACCCATATGCAATTTTCGCATTTCCATCTCTATCGCGCATGATCAATGTTCCCTCCAAGAAGATAACGAACACAGGCATACCATTCTGAGTCAAAGTTCCAGTTTTATCACTCAATAAATACGTTATCCTTCCCAATTCTTCAGGAAGCGTACTCGTCCTGACGATCGTATCTGGGATCTCTGGATCATTCATGATTTGATGTGCGTATACTGTTTTACCCATGTCTAGATTGACACGAAGACTAACACAATATCAGAGGTGTGCTAGGGCTAGATCGATGAAAGAAGAGAGAAGACAGCTTACCTGATGGGTATGATTGAAGAAAATAGAATCAGAAATCTGAAAACATAGATATACCACAACCCCCTAAACCCATTCAATCCAACGAGAACGAGCGACAGCGCAAATGTTACAGCACACAAGATCTACAAAATTCCTTCGATCAGAATACTATGGAAGCGAAACAAGCACGCACCTTCGCTAATTTATTAATCTCCAAATCTAACAGTCCAACCTTCGTCTTCGGGTGACTAGTATTCATGACCGCTCTCGTATCTTGCCCCGTGTAAATCACAAAACCAACAGCATTACCTGCTGCCAGAACCGTGTTCGACCATAGAACGTTCTCAGCTGTCAATGGTGATACCGAAGGAGGCATAGAGCGAAGTGGAACATCGTCATTTTCGTTACCTCCAGAAGAAGATTTGAAAGGTTTGTTGAGGGTGAACGTCCCGATGAAAGTATGGATATCCTTAATCGGAGCATCCGCTATTCAAAATTCAATGAGTAAATATGATCTTACAAGGAGAAAGAGAAATGAACCATAAATTTCTGCATCAAGTTTGACCAGATCGGTCTCCTGCAGTTTTTGTGTCTCCGGAACCGCAACCCTCAGCTTCCAATCCGTTTCTCCATCCAACTGATCAGTCCTAATAAAACAAGTTCCACTCCCTTCCGAGGTATGCAACAAAACCATATCCGCGGGAACTCTCTGATTCTTCTCCAGATGCACCAAATCCCCTACACGAATTGAAGACGACGGGACAGATCTCGTATTCACATGTCTATTGAGATATGCTTCTTCCGGTAAAGCTCCACCGTCATAATCATCGTTCCTATTACCATTGTAGCACGGGGAATGGTGTTCGGGCCGTTGAAGAGTAAGGTAACGTTGAGAATTGGCCTCTTTGTCCCTTAAATGTCGCTTATAGTCGTCATATGCCTCTTTACCCATGGTTACAGAGAGGACGAACGCAAGAGGTGCGATGTACGTCACAATAAACCCTAGGGTGGTGTTAGATGCTGTGAGTGGAGCGGGAAGCGAAATGTATACGTGCCAATCTTGAGTGCTGGTATGAACTGTGACAGCGCGACAAGAAGGAAATAAAGGTTGAAAAAAAACTTGAATTGTTCATAGAACACCAGGGGAAGAAATGTGATTACGTTGTATTTCTGATTCTTGACGATGTTAGGTGGAAATCGAGACTGTAGTTTATCTAGAGAACATTAAAGAGTTCCAAGCATGAAGAAAAAGGAGAATTCACCCGACGGATTGAAGGGAATAGCGCGGGATTTGTCTTTCGGAGATGAGCTCCTGAGTGAGCGTGCATGCGAACGAGGCTAAACGCAGCAAAGACCATCATCGACAATGTCACTGGTACTAAATGGCTTAACGTACTTTGACAGGCGATGGGGGCCTCGTGGGTCGCTCAGAACCTTCTTCGATGCCATCCCCAAGTAACCTCTCCTCCTCAGGATCATCCGTGTATCTATCCTTCCCCTTCAATTTACCATTTCTCCGACTACTGGTCGCAGAAGCCTTGGTTATGCTCATCGTGACCGGCATCTCTTCTTGAAGGCTGTCTAGAATACGAGAAGAATCAGAGTGTCCGTTGGATCCGATTCTTTGTTGTGTGTCGTTATCGACAAGTGGAATGTAATTTGGTGTCTTGTTTCTTCGAAAGGAGCGTAAGGGAATATCCGACATGTACCAGCCTAACTCTGGGCTTATGTATACGGTCCTTGCCTCACTCAAATGTTTCTGTAAGATTTTATGGGAGCAGGGGGAAGCCAATAAGCAGCAGTCAATCAATTACAACCACGGTTTTGATCTCATTTTATTTGTCCACATTTATATCTTTGTGTTGCAGTGAATTTACTAATGATAGGTGAGACTAAGACATGGTGAACAACATATAAACAGACTCCCCAAGTGCAGCCTAATGTTCATCTACATATTCCAGTTCAAGATGAATAGCCCAATGTCTTTAGTTATTGGTCTGGTTACAGGCAGGGAATTTTCACTAATGAACCAATAGGATACTGATAGAAATAAGTGTGTCATTGACACTGGAGTTTAATGTCAGAGATGTCTGAAAAATACAGAGTATCTACCAGTTCTTAAATACTAGAGAAAGTGTCTAAAATACTTGGATACTCAAGTGGTACTATTACTACACAATTTACCAGTTCAATGCTAATGTGAGGCTCTTTGTGGAATAAAAAAATCTGAGCCCGAGTAAAACATGCCATGTGAAAACGTCAGTTTCTGACTTCGGCAGTATGAAGAAGCAATCTAAACACGACCTTATTTCTACCTGTCCCGCACCCTTGTTCCCCTATACATCCACTGAAACCATGGCTCATGTACCTGACACCAGTCTTTTTGAGCATAGCGCTCGCGTTCGAGAGAAAGTCGTTGTCATAACTGGTCAGTTCATTTCCTCTCTTAGAGCATTCGCTTGACATATTTCCCAACACGACTGTCGGCATTTGGACTTAATGTGCTACTGGGTCATTCATTGAAAGGTGCTGCGAACGGCATTGGAAAGGAAACAGCAAAGCGCTTTGCGTCATACGGGTCAGTGTCTGGTCATGATTGCTTGATGTCACAGAATTTCATGTTCACATCAGGGCCAAAGTCATTGTTGGTGACAAAGACACTGAAGGCGGGAAGAAAACTGCTCAAGAAATCATAGTAGATGGAGGGTGTGTATTTTTTTTGGGAATTTCCAAACCAAGAACTCAATTCCAGGGGGAACAGACATGCTACTTTTGTGAAATGTGATACTACCGTATGGGAAGACCAAGTCTCTATGTTCGAGACGGCCATTTCAACATATGGTTCTGTTGATATTGTTGTAAATATAATCCATCTTCTTGGGTTTTTCTTGCATGATCCCTATTCCCAATCTCGTGTCCTAGACATGTCACTTAATGGGAAGATTCGTCTAGGTTCCTAATGCTGGTGTCAATGAAACCACAAGACTTGGTTCAGTGAAACTCGACGAGACTGGTAAACCAATCAAACCAAAACTAATGACACTCGATGTCAATCTTACTGGAGTCATTTACAGTGAGTCTAATCACACTACGGATATCTTCACCAACTTCCCAGTCATATTTTCCCCCAGCTGTTCATTTATCTGTCCATTACCTCAAGTTGAACCAGAGGGTGGGCGATCTCAAGTCTCTTATTCTAATTGGGTCGGTTGGTAAGAAATCATGTTTTTCTTCCCTTTCTCCAAAAGTTAACACAGGCATTTTTTGATCAAGCGTCGTGGATGGCTATACCAGGTGGACCTCTTTACACGGCTTCGAAGCACGCCATTTTAGGGATTATGAGATCACTTCATTTTCCCCTTGAACTACAGGGCATTCGCATCGGTGTTATCCATCCCTTCTTCGCTGGTGCGATTGCCTTCAAAGCTCACATTGATATGTACATTGTTCAACATTAACGAAATTCTCTATAGACACCGCCATCGTTCCCTTTGCGGCCAAAGTAGTTCTGGCCGGAATCCCGCTCACGCCAGTGCCACGCATCGCAGGGGCCATTTTTCATGCTGCCTCGAATCCAGATCCCGAGACGAATGGATGCGCTTGGCTCCTTCTCGATAACGGACCACTTTTCCGCGTGAAGCCGGATGAATTCAAACAAGGCGTATACGGGATGATTGATGATCGGGCGAATGGCTCCCTCAAGTGAGTCAAATTCCTATCTTGGTCTAGTACTTATTGGGTGACGGTATATTGCCGCTTTGATTAGGGTGGTCAAGGGATTGACTCACTATTATCGTGTCTGTAAGGAACTTTGGCGACTTCTTGGAAAGCAAGTCATTGTTTTGAGTATGGGAGCTGCTTTAGCTAAATTGATGTGGCACAAACGAGATCTTCTGGCAAGTTATGTTTAGTTTCATAATTTTTAAACATATTCAGCATCTACATGAATTTGTGTGAACAGCTATATCCGTCGCACATAATTAACACATGTATGGACGGGCCACAATTTCAGTACTCAAAAATGCCCATTATATCTGGTAGCTCACCCCGACACCATACGGACTTGTGTGTGTGTGTGTGAGAGACTGATAAAAGAATTTTGTTCCTAGTTCAAGACAGAAAGTTCACTGTCTTTTAGGACAATATATAGATAATCATAGGGATAGCTGAAAATCTGGTCTCTGTGAGGTAATGGTCCAACGATAATCTTAGGAGTTCGCTTTGTCTCACTCTATAGTCTCATGTATCTCAAACAATAACACATTTGTGCAGTATTTCTCTGAGTGGATAACTAGATTTCAAGTAGGACACAATGTATACAGAAATCTTTTTGAATAAGTTTGATTGTGACCAAAATCTTGAAGACTCCTTTATTTTTGTCAAGATTTAACAGGAACAGGTCCCAATCATACAAAAATTATTTTTCTATGCACATAAATACCAAATAAACTGTGATCTACAAAATCATAGCTCAACCTGGTACTCACTTGTTCACTATCTGCCTTCCAGACTGTCACATCCTGATCCAGTCACATCTACCTCAACCCATGGATAATGTTAGGGTGATTGAGCAAAGTCTGCAAAGTATGTGGAGTATACAATCTTTAGGAGAAACCTAAGTTATATTTTCTATGAGAGGAACAGAACAGAACACATCTTCAGGAGGAACATAAGAGGACAAAATAAAGTCTTCTGAAGAGTGCTAAGGTAGACAGAAAATGATTGTCATATCCTGATCTGGCCACATCTGTCCCAACCTACAGATAACACTATCCAATTCATCCACACTCTCAAACCTCTTCCAGTGTAGATCATCTCTCTCCATTCCACCTTAGACATCCTTGCTGGACTTCCCAACAACTTTATGGATCTCCATCCCAACATTTGAGAACCATCCAGACCCAGGGTAACCTACTTACAGTCTTCATTCCTAGATAACTACCTTAGATAGAATACTTAGTATATAAGCCAGTAGTTACACTGTAAATCTTTATCCTGAAAATTGACTAAAACTAACACTATCTTCTAGTGTTGGCAACAATACACCTCACTATCTTTTGGTAGACTTACCCTCCACAAATCCTTCTAAATAACTCTTCAAATATACAACTAGTATGATTAGTAGAGGCACAATACATAAGCTGAAACCAAAGATTGTTTTAACATCTATGTTCTATGTATCTGGATAATGCTTACTTACTTATTTAACTTTTAAGGACTTGTTGATAAATATTAGATAACAAGATATAAACAGATCTCACACTCTGCTAAGCTCTGTATGTTATGACTCAAGATCTTGTATAAGAGCAAAAGATGACTTTTGTATTGAGTAACATAAAAGAACTCAATAGAGTTTCAAGTACAAACTAGTCTACCTTATATACCACAGACTGTGGTCTGTGTGCATACTACAACTAACCTACTCTAACCTACTCTAAAGTACATGTGCTTACCATAAGATCAATATACTATTGCTATGTTGTATAATGATATTTATTCCAAAACCTTCTACATCCTTCTCTGTATCATGTGATCCTGTGACCATGACTGTTACTGTGATTGTGACATGTGACATGTGACCATCATGCCTTAACCCTAGGTTCTAAAATGAAATAAAATAAAATATAAATAGAAAATAAAGAAGAAAATAAAAATTAGCTACTTTTGTCAGGCACGGTTCACACCGGGGTGGAAGTTCACAGAATGGACTCGGAGATAAGCAGACTTGTGGAACAACCTTGGCTTCAGCTTATGTGCTGCGCCGTCTGTCTGCCGCGTGGTCGCAACTTCAGATGAAGAAGAGAAAGTCC
>Ga0157368_1001154_pt1 | contig 11449 bp, 3 predicted proteins | sample AttbisABBM3_FD_113146 | JGI IMG/M metagenome (GOLD analysis project Ga0157368, IMG submission 113146) | Fungus gardens microbial communities from leaf cutter ant in Botucatu, State of São Paulo, Brazil - Atta bisphaerica ABBM3 | ecosystem: Host-associated > Fungi > Mycelium > Unclassified ...
GTGTAGAAACTTCATGCAATGAGCTCAGTGATGCAGACTTGTCAGAATGACCTTAGTCTCAACTTATGTGTTGTGTTTCCTACAAACTGCATGATTGCAATTTCAGAGAATGATCTTGTAAGGAGTTGTAAGGAGAGAAGTAAAGTATGTCACCATTGACACCAAAGATTTAGTGTCAACTTTAGTCAATTATCAGGCTAGCTATTATAAAGGAATCACTAGTCTTAAATACATAAAATAACAAAAGAAGTAACTAAAACAGATCTCTGAGCGAGTGTTTCATTAGTGAAATATTATATAGGAGTTCAGATTCAGAGAGGGGAAAACTCTGCATGAAGTCCAAGTAAATTTGCGGAGTTTGAAGGAGATAATTATGCAATGGATACAGATGAATATGACTGTGAATTTTGACTTAAATAAAGTGAAATAACCACGGACTTTTGGTGGAATTAAGTCCATTATAAAGTACCAAACTACCAACAGTGTTTTTTGGACACAAATAAGACCAAATACCTGTGGGATTTGATATTGTATTGAAGTCAAACATGTCTTGGACATGTTTTGGAGTTTGGGATATGATATTTGAAGATCTTTGACCTATTCTAAGCAAATAAGATATATAAGGAATATACTTATACTGGTAGTCAACTGCTATTTCAATCTACCCAGTTGGTTAAGATGAATAAAATTTAATAAAATAAATTAATTTTGTAACCTTTTGCCAATGACTTTCTTAATAAGTTTTTTAAGTGTGTTGAGAAGAACAATTGGTTGAAACATCTTTGGTAAGTTATAAGACACTTTATTAGACTTGAGAATAATAATCAAAGTAGATTTCTTAAAATATATTGGCCAATTACTGAGGTTGATGCATATATTAGCAATATTTAAAATGTTAGATAAACACTTATTGTTGTCTAAAATAATTTTAAGATACCTCCAAGAAATGTGATTAGGTTCCAGAGTAGATGAATTACTGTATTTTTTGATAGTATTTCTAATTTCTTCCTTTAAGAAGGAAGATCATTCTAATATAGATTTTATGGGAATTTCATCTAAAAGACTCAAATTGATTTGATAATATTGGGCAAAATTGAATGTTTAATAAAGAGCTTGTTATAAGTCTATAAGTTTAATATATAGTTGTCTATTGTGTTGAAGGGCTTTGATGACTGGTAATCTGCACTTCTTGATTTAATTTATGAGGTCTCATAGTCTTTTATTCTTTGATATGATTTCTTATATTTTTTCATCAAAAATGATATGTTTGGTTTTTTTAATAGATTTCTTAAAACTCTTCCAATTCTTTATTGATTCAGAGGATCAATATGTATTAAGTTTGATATTGTACTCCTCATTCCATCATACTTTGAAGTACTTAGTAATATTACTTTAAGTATCCCAAGTGTCAATCCATATAATAGCTATATCTAATTTCAGTGAGGCTTTGATAACTTTGGATTGAGATATAAGAACAATATTATTAAAAATATGAGTTTATAGCATTCTTTTGACAATATTGGCAGTGATCAGAACATTTGTATTCTCAACAAAATATGAAATACCTAAGATCTTAAGGTATGATTTTGACTGAGATAGTTTTGGTAATATAACATTATTCAAATTGATTACATCAATATTCTTTATATAGTTTTCTATAGTATTGAGATCTAAGATAGAGACAACTTTGTTAGTAGTGATTGTTAGTCTTATATTATCTGCTCTAATAAAATTAGTCATAATATCCAATTTAATATTCTTGAAAGCTCTATTAATGTTAGCTACATGCTTATTAAATAACATCATGAATTTTTCTGAGTTGTTTGAGCTCATTGGAACTATGATTTGTTTTCTAGATAGTTCTTTTGTCATTATATTAAACCTTGGTTTATTCTTCTTAAACTTGTTGAAAACTTTATGAATCTCTTTAATTTTCTTTGTAGAGAGTTTTGGGAAGTTGTCCTTAATCTTTATGATATTCTTTATATTTGTCTTTGATGCTTGAGCATATGGATAACTACTTTGAGTACCCAATTGGATATCATTAGCTTTTTCTTTATCTTTGTGGAATTTAGATTTCTCTAATAGGAGAAGGAATTTTGGAGATGTTAGCTTTTCTTTCCAGATTTAAACAAATCAATACCATTATTATTATTGAAGTTAGAGTATTTCAGTTTGAACTGCACTGAGATGCATTATCTGAAAGAATTGTTATCCTTGTTAGCAGTTAATTTATTCCATTCTGATTTATAAATGGGTGAAATAAAGTCTTATGCTATATATTCAAACTCTACAATCTATAGAATATCTTCAGCTATTTTATCTACAAGCCTTCTCTGCATATTAAAAGCAAATATTCTGTAAAGAGAACATGCAATGTTCTTAGTATCTCCTTCTAAATATTTATTTACCTGAAAGATTGAAATAGGGTAAAAACTTCTGTTCCACAATTGAGGGTCTATGGGTTAATTGATTGAATATGGAATCACAGATATCTCAAGTCCTTGAGATTAACACATGTTATTATTTGTATTAGTATTTTTTGTACCATGAGGTTCCAGCATGAATTCTGTTACTATAGTCTTATTAGTATTATTGTTTTTTCCCATCTTTGGAGTTGCATAGAATAATACTGGTCCTTGGAATTTACTAATCTCAACCTGATTAGCTCAGGTAGGACTATTGTTGAGAGCTTAAACTCATTCTGTATAAGTGATAGAGAATGTGTTCAAGTGTATTGAAGATGCTCTGAAGCTGTTAGCACTTGAATTAACAGACTGATCTCTAAGCATATCAATATCCATATCCATAGCTATATTGCTATAAGAAACTTGTAGATTAAAAAGTAAACTCAAGTCAAATAGGAAATATGTATTTGCTAAATCTCTATTGGATGCTACCATACAAGATGGTGATATAAGAGACAGAAGTGATGGTGCTTAGACTTACAGTTTGAAGATTAAATCTCAGAATTAATAATATCAATTATTTCCATGAATATTATTTTATACTGAACCTCTAAATCACTTTAAATAATACTACTTGTGAGGAAATCTCATTTTCTAAGCTATATAAGTATTCTAGAAGCTAGGCTGATATTCAGATAAGAGTAGATCTACCCATACAAGCTTTTATATAGTCTAAGCATAATAATTGATTGAAGGGGAAAGAGACAGATAAGTATTTAGCAACAGATTAAGAGATATAAATAAGATCACTACTAATAGCATTATCTTCTTAGAATGAACTCTAGATATTTCTAGAGTTCTCCTTTATATTGCTTATATTCTAAGCTCTTTACATAGAACTTACTATTAGTAAGTGGTTATTGAACTGATATCTAAATCGCATTATGCTCACAAGATCTTCTTGCATTTTACATATACTAATGACTTATTGCTGGTTAGGTTGAATATTTATACTCTTACTAGCTGCATTTGCTCTCTAATTCATGCTGATTAATAGCAATAACCAACTTTATTACTACTCTTTCTAAGCTTACTAATCTTACTAAATATCTCTTTTGGAAAATTCATGTCAAATCAGCTCATACTCTCATCATTTATATTATGGTGTGCTTGGATACTAACATTTTTCTTTTTCTTTTATCTATTTTTCTTGATTTAATATTTCTTTTCTTTTGATTTTCTTTTTCTTTTTCTTTTTATTGACAATGAAGAGGCATGTGACTGTGGTCACATGACATATCACATGATGTGAGGTCATAGGCCTAGACTAGGCAAGAGTGGACTAGAAAGATAATATCAAGGAGTATGTTAACAGCATATCTACCTCATGGTATATATATGGTGCACTCATGGATAACATATGGACTTTAGGGTAGGGTTGATTATTAGTAGCACAGACTATCTGTAACTTATATAAATAGAGTAGCAATTCAGCAGAGATTCTTTGTTGAGTTCTCTTGTAATCTCCATAATGATATCTATCTTTGAGATTTATTGATTGTGTTTCTATTGGTCTTTGTAACTAGTGGTTGCTACAACAATTTACTCTAGTACTGTTTTCACTGCTAAAGATATGTTACTGAATATTTTGGTAATTTCTTAAGCCACTTATGTAGATGAAATAGCTAGAAGAAATGTCTCAAGCTTTCAAGTCCTAGCCATTCTCAATTTTACATTATTAAACAATCTGTTAATACATAGTCAACCAAATACTGAGTTTTATAACTTAGGTCTTAGAAATAAAAGCACACTCTTATATTGAGTAACACAAGAGAATCCAATAAAATTCTAAGTATAAGATAGTCTATCTTATATAAGCCTTATGAAAAGTATATGGATATTAGAATAGGTTAGTTGTGGTATTGTCATATAACAAGTCCACCTGTCTGGAAAATACATCTCCACAGTGATACTGCCTTCCTAATGTCTACTATACAAGCCTATCTTCTATGGCAGCTACCTTTCTTACAATACACTATTACAGTAGTGATACAACTATCTAAGTATTTCATCTTCTATGATAAGAATACTCCTATTTGACTTGGTCTTCCATAGCAAAGTCATACTTTTGTCAGTGTCTTAACACTGAAACCTCTACTTGGGGTAATAGGGGTATACCACTAAAACCTTGAGTATCTCCTATACTATCTCTTTATATATAAGACTAGTAGTTACACTGTAATTTTCTAGTTGTAACAATCTTAAGCTAGAGCTCAGGTTGCAACTAAGGCAAAGTCTTGAGAAAGGGTAAGGGAATTGTATAAATGGTAAAGCATAAGGATACAGGAGTGTATCTACGCTATATATACTATTAGTCGTTGGAACCATGAGGCGTACATGAGGTGTAACACATGAGAAAATGGTGAGAAGAAAATAAGGACTAGGTTAGGTTGTAGTACCTACTACATGAGACACTGACTGAGACTACTTCAGCACAGCCGATCGTTGTCATCATACCCTTTGCCCATGTCCATGTTGTCTCTAGGAGGCATCGATTGTAACACTAGTCTGATAATTGAACTCTAAGTCTTTGAAATTAGACTTTGGAGTTTATGGTTCTCTTATAGCTAGCTTCTAACTCTAAGTCTAAAATAAGAGATAAATAGAAAATAAAATAAATGAAAATAAATAAAGTCCATCATTTTCAACTCTGATATAAATAGTACTGAAGAATATCTAAGGCCTTGTTAGTAGAAATAGTATTTATAGGATAATTACTTTGGACTAGTATTATATAAGAAGTAAGAAAAGAAAAGAGAGGTCAAAATATAAAGTGGGCAATCTAAGACTACCAGACTTTCAATGTGTTAAGGTCTCCAGAAGAAGATTATATTCTATTATTAGTGTTACAACTCAAAGATCTTAGAGTTGATTAATAAATAGAACCTTGTATTAGGGTTAACACAAGAGAACTCAATAGAGAACTCTATACAGGATTATCTACCTCATATACTAAAAATTTATTTTATGGTCCATGCTACTACTACTTTAGCCTACTCTAAATGACTATGTGTTTGTCTTAAGATCAATATATGTTAAACATACTATATAACATATAACATTATCTTTCTAGAACCTTCTAGGCCCTTCTCTTGCTACTACATGACATGTGACATGTGACTGTGACTGTGTGACCATTATGTTATGCTAAACCCTAATCCAAGTTTCCAGAGTAGAAACTAAAAGAAAAGAAAAGAAAAGAAGAAGAAAATTAAATAAAAATTAAAAGAAACTTGGGTCCAAACTTCATAAGTCTGACAATTAGAGTAACTAAATGAAGTCTTCTGACAGAGATTAAGCAGAAAAGTTATTACTAGAATGCAACAAGAATTATACAATACTAGCTCTTAATTATATACTCAAAGAGAATAATCTTAGTATTAGAAACATACAAAAAAAATATTGTTAGAATAAATCTTATACTATATAACAAGCTTTCTTGAGAAATCTAGTGAATATATTATATAGTTCCTTGAGAGCTTACAACAATATCTATTCCAAATAATGTACTCCAAAGATACTCCTCAAGTCAAACCTTATGACTGATAATACCAACTGATACCCACCTTGCTAGTCTTTTCTAGACTGCTAAAACTCTCAGAAACTTGTCTAAAAATAAAAGTTTGATACTAACAATATATACTTAAGGAATAGCAATTGAACTGTTTAAAAGTGAAAGTTTTTGAATAATGGTTCTTTTTTTTTTGCTCTTCTTCACTCATGGCTTATATATTATTCTAAAAATACAGAAAATGAAAATAGAAAATGGAAACTAAAACAATAAGAAAGCCTTCTGAAGTCTTGAAAGTATATGGCTTTTTTCTATTCATAACCTAATATTGGCCTAATAGCCTTTCTCTACATATAAGTACTAATTCTCTTTCTATTTGATTTTTTCTGCTAGTATTATGATTGAAGACTCAAAGTGTTAAGTCAACAAAAGAACTCAATAAAGTTCCAAGTACAATGTATCTATCTTTATATATACTAAGCTAATGGTCTGTACTATTCAAAACAAATTCTAACCTATCTTTAAAGATTATATATCTTATATACCATTAATATATAGTATAGCATTATTGTTCTAGAATCTTCTATATCCTTCTATGTAATATATGATTATGTAACATGTGACAGTGATACCTTATCATGGGGTATGTAATAGTTATGACATCATGCTTAATCCTAACCCTAAATTCAAAATAAGAAAAAAATAAAACAACTAGCCATTTTTACTTATGAGCCTATTTCTAGATCTTTCTATTTTCAATCACATATGTTCCTGTCTTGTTTTGCTATCTAGATGTCTATAAGAATTCCAACTACACTTATAAGCATCTATTCTTCATAGCAAATCTTTATGAGTTCTATAGTGTTTTTCTATTTCTAAAAACCTTGTATCTAAGATTTAGTTTGTTTAATGACTTTCACATCATCAAAGAGGTTTAAATACTTAGAAACCTTGTAGAAATATGTTCTTTTACAAAAAAGCATTTTCTAATATAAAACTATGGAATTTTAGCAAAATTGTGTCTTTAAGAAAACCTAAGTATATTATGGAATATAATAATTATCTTACTGTCTATTCCAATCTAACAGAACAGATACTAAGCTAACCATCAGAATGATAGTATATAAATAGTTAGAAACATGAGCAAAATTATCTAAAATATTACTTGGAAAAATAGAATATACTATAATATTAACAAAAGACAACTAGTAACAATCTTGAAGAAGATAGTGTGCAAGCACAGGGTTTATTGGTATAGACTAAGAGAATTCATAGATCTGATGGTGTTCTCCAGTAGTGGGCTAGAACAGAAAAGTCTATAGAAAAGACCATAAAGTTTAATGATAATAAAAAATTAAGTCCTTTTACAGATTTCCTAAGTAAACTCAATAGGACTTTGAAGACTCAGGTCTATACATCTATTCATAACCTGTCTTCTATAATAGAGTTTTTCTTTATATATAACTTATCTCCTATAACAATGTTATCTTTTATCAAAAACTCAGTTTTCTATAGAAAAGTTCTTCTATTCTAAACCTCTTTCAGTATTTCACTACTAAAATCTCCACTCAGTACTATACTATGAAATATCTAAGTTCTCATATTATTGTATTTATAGCAACACACTTCTTATCAGAACTTACCTAGATGAGTGTTACAATCACTACCTTATACTCTATAGATATTTACCTCATGTTTGTTATAACTTGGACATGTATTGGGGTTTGTTTCATCTTTGACTCATATTTACTATATCTTACATCTTTCTTATGATATATTAGTTAGCATCTCATATAGTAGTAGAAACTGTCTTATGTTCTTTTTATACTTTCCTCATTATTTCCTTCAAGAATGCCTTTTTCTTTCTTTATTGTCATTAGATAGATACAATCCTGTATATTTATACTTTACCAATTGATTATTCTCTTTTCTTTTACTCAAGTCTTTACCTAAGTTGCAACCTGAGCCAAGCTTAGGAATATAACATCACCCCCTTAAACTCCATTCTTTCTTGAGTTGCAACCCTATAGCAAACAGATAGTGCAGCACATAAGCTGAAGCCAAGATCATTCACAAAGTCCATAACTCTGTGTTCTTTGTACAAGTTTCCATACTTAGTACAAACTCTAATACAACCTCATAGACTTTTGCCCTCAAGTGTGAACTGTACTTAATAATCTATTAGATCAAGGAGTATTGTTTTATTATATTTGAGAGAGATATCTAGTACTTCCATAGTAAATATTGAAGAGGTAGAGGTTTTGTAATTCAATATTATGATATTATGTCTACATCATTTTGCCATAAAAGTTCTTATTTTAAAACTAATAACCAGTTGGTTGAAATGGATAAAGATCAGTCCAAGTAACATAGAGTGTGCCAGTCTATTAGTTACAAGCATGTATACAATATTATATTTCTACAAGATGTTATCTATATTAGTGAGTGTAAACAAGATTTTATTTGCAGCTGCTCTGAAGTCTCCTCTCTAAAATAGCCAACTATATACTGTGGTATCTTCATCTCAACCATCTCTAGTCCTAGCTTTTCTGTGATGTCTCTTCTAATCAAATCCATCTAAGCATCAGTATCAATAAGTAGCTCAACATATAGAGCAGAGAAAGAATAAGAGAGAGAGATGACATGGAGTTTGGCACAGGCTCAAGAGAAATGAAGTATGTAAGACTTAATATACTTAGAGAGTGTTTCATTAGCATTATTCACAGTATTCAGTACTTCTTCAAATACTTATGTAGATATCTCGAGGAGTTTAATTTTGACTATTATGATCTCTCTTTTGGCTAGAGCAGTGTATTGTGAAGGGCAGTAAATGACAGTAGTAGCCACCAAGACAGCTAATTTTATAAGAGTCTAGTATCCTACAGCTAGTACTTATATGTTTAACATCAAAATGTCAGCATTTAAAACAGTCCTGATACTGTCTTAAGAAAACATACTTGTTCTCCATAAGTTTAGAAAGCATTCTACCATATATTTAATTTGTCATTAGTGTTATGTGGCTGGTGGTAGGTTATTCATTTTAATACTTGAGATGGTCTACAGTTACAGTAGCTTCTACAGTTTTTTGTAGTCTCTTGTACCATGGTCAAGTACTTGTTACAAGTTTTGACTTGTTGGAGCCAGTAGTGGAGACTCTTATTCTCTGTAAGAGTTTAGGCTTGAAGAGTAGTAGTTGTATTATGAGAAGTCATAAACTTAGATACTAGCCCATTTTCTATGCAAATTTAAAGTTTCTCATCCATATGAGCTTCTAGCTAGATGTATATTACAGATGTAGTGAGAAAGTGTGTTATTCTATAGAAAGAGATATTAATATTACAGACTTGTATTTGCCATTTTTTAAAAAAAGAGATGATTCTGGTGGAAGTGAAGAAGGCAGTGACATTAGTTGTACTCCCATCTAGCTGAGATGATAGCATTGCAAAATTCAGTAGTGAATTCTTTGAAAAAGAAACTATTGTAGTCTTCCTTATTTACTCAGTATTACTATTAAATTTTAAGTCAATAAAGGTGATGCTAGCTTTAATCTGGTTAGTAGCCAGTATATCTCTATAAATAAAAAAGAATTCAGAAACCTGGACCTATTATACCATTATTTCAATAATGAAATTCCTAGCTTTAAGAACTGGGATTTTTGAGGAAGCCAATTATATGATAGTAATCTTAAAGTGGGAATTGACTATTTTTATCATTGTTTCAGTAGTTGTAGCTAGTAACAATGGTATTTGTCTAGAAGTAGAAGCACATAGTGATATGGTAGTAATATGTTGGTAGTATACAAAGATAGTAGTAAAGGACAACAATAATGGCAGAAATAGCAGGTTTTATGGTACTACTAATCTTATTCATGTCTAACTGTGGATAATAAGAGACTTGAAGATAAGTGGCTATTTATATAAGTATATATAATCTTGATAATACTCAGTATTCCAAAAAAAGTATAAGTTTCTTACTTAACTCAGCTATCTACAACTAAGAGCTATAATGCTTAAGATTAAGACTGAAGAAGCATTATAGAAAGTTTTTAAGTATTATATAATGTCTAGCCAAATAGTATAATATAGAAACTAAATGAGAAATCTTATCTTGTCTTGTCTATATTATAGTAATTCTTAGGATTATATGAAATGTAATCTGCTAGCAAAATATAATATAATTAATTCACCAATAAGATGAGTAAAGTAATGTAACTTCAATAGATTTTCTATAATAAGAGTTGTTATCTATCAGAATAGACTAGTTATATTAAAATATTATACTTAGGCAATAAAATGTAATATAATATTATATATAATAGTCATATATGTCAAAAAGAAAGTTCTAGAAGGTTCTAAAGCAGATAACATGATATAATATCATATACTAATCTAATTACATCTATCATCCATTCTAGATAATACTAATTTCATCTAAACTCATTTGTCCTCTTCTAGAACAGATCATACTACATTCCAATCAACAATTATTTTATAGACAAAAGTTCTCTCTATTCTACAATAAATCTCATAGAGTTCTAAATAATAATCTTTATAGTGTCTAGTAAACTTAAAGCATATACAGTCTCTTATTATTAGAATATCTCTTCCTATATTTAAGAACAATAGTTACTATATATCATTTCTTAGTTTGTGAATTAACTTAAATTAAGTGTTATATGTAAACTTTTTCTTCTAAAATTATAACCACATAACAAAGTTAGGCTAGTATTAGAGTGACTAGGTAAAGACTATAAAGTTATAGTAGAGTTTACAACTTTAGGAAAATCTTAAGATAATATTCATTACAATTAAAGACTCAAAGTATTAAGTTAATAAAGGAATCTTGTATAAGATTTATGTAAAAAAACTCAATAGGGTTTTAAGTATAAAGTATCTATCTTAATATACTAAGCTAGTAGTTTGTACAACATTACATCTAACCTACTCTAAAAACTATATATTATTCATAAAATCAATATATGATAAACATACTATATAATATTATTGTTCTGAAATCTTTTATGCTTTTTTTGTTATGAACTTAAGTCTTAGAGCTTAGAACAAAAGCCTACTCTTGTATTAAGTGATATATTGTGGCAACCACTTATCACAATGATAAATAATAGCACAAGCAAGTAAATCTCAAAGTGGATATAATGTGGGAAGTTCACAAGAGAACTTGACAAGGAGTCTCTGTGTCAAGATCGTTGATGGTGAACTTTATTTTATTTTCTCCTTTCACTTTATTTTATTTTACTTTTCTTTTTCCTTTTTAATTTTCTATTTTTAGAACAACTTGGGTTAGGGTTTATCAGTCACGCTGTCACATCAATCACAAATTGATAGCGTAGTCACAAGACTGATTACAGGAGAATGAAGTAGAAGGTTCTGGAACAAAGTGACGTCATACAGCATGAACAACACATGCTGGCCTCATGTTATACTCATGGTTGTTTAGGGTAGGGTGCACA
>Ga0157368_1001155_pt1 | contig 11445 bp, 14 predicted proteins | sample AttbisABBM3_FD_113146 | JGI IMG/M metagenome (GOLD analysis project Ga0157368, IMG submission 113146) | Fungus gardens microbial communities from leaf cutter ant in Botucatu, State of São Paulo, Brazil - Atta bisphaerica ABBM3 | ecosystem: Host-associated > Fungi > Mycelium > Unclassified ...
ATAACATGATGGCCTTGAAGTAAACATGAGGATGAAGCATAGACATGAGGGCAGGTCTAATTATTAGTAGCACAGACCAAGCATGTTTTGTATATATAGGACTCTAATTTAGCAGAGACTCCTTGTTAAGTTCTCTTGTGAACTTCCCACTTGATATTCATATTAAGAGATTTACTACTTGTGTAGTCATTGGTCTTTGTGACTAGTGGTTGCCATAACAGCCACCAGTCAAAACAATGCTATTCTATCCACTGCCATACTACAAAGCTCTATGACCTCAAGGAGAACAAGATGAGCAGTATTGGAATGAAATAGCTATCAAGTTTTTAAAACAAAAGCACAGTACTGACACAACAAGGAAAGAATTTCTGATTGAAATGTATATAAGAGGTCCACCTCATGAACCATACTTCATTGTATTGACTTTACAAAGAAAGATAATTATTGGGCCTACAAAGAAGTTGGTAATATTGCATGTGGTTGGAGATTTAGCACTGTTGGACTAGTTCATAGGGACATAAACACTAAAATAGAGGTATTGTTATGATCAATCTCTCATGTCTTCAATGTGGCTAGCTCATGAACTATAGGTGTTGGAGTTACTTCTCTATGACTCAATAATTGGCTGTGCCACATGTTGTCTCAGTCAGTGCCTCATGTAGTAGGCAAAACTTTCTCCTGTTTTTCTCATGTACTATAACTTGTTTTCCTCATGTACAATGTATAGACTGCTCAGAGTCTTTGGGTATATATAGCTGTAGATACACTTTTGTATCCTTATACTTTACCAATTGATCATCCCTTTACTTCTTTCCTCAAGTCTTGCCTAAGTTGCAACCTAAGCCTAGCTTAAGGTCATAACATAAAGCTTCCTTCATTGCTAACTCTATAATATCATAAGGTCATCCCTAACAATCTCTGGCAGCTTTGTCTGCAAGAATTGTTATCCTTGAAAATCAAACATGTTATTTCCTACTTTCAAGAAGCAGTCAAGTCTGCCTGCAACAGATCCCTCATCCAAACTGGCTAACAATGGTAAGTTGACCAGTGACAAACACAAAAAGAAGGTCAACAACCTCTGTCTCCATTGCAGGGCTAGAGACCACAAGCTGGACTCTTGTCACTAAAATAGTCTTTATCCTTCAAAATCTTATGGTATTGGTAATGATTTCTAGGAGCAAATTACCAGGGCATTAATACCATAAGTGTCCAGAACTTGATCTGATTTTAAGATTCACCAGAGAACAAGGGACGGGGGGGTGAGGAGGTCTGTGTGGCCACTAAAATTTTTACACACGTCCTTATGAAGAGGGTATTATTATTCCGCCAGTGAGGTATAAGGCTATGGGGGTTCATTTAACTGACCAAAGTCATCCGACTATTTCATGTAGACGGAGGCGAGGTGATATCATGTGAAAGTCAGTACATGTTATAGGGGCTTATCTCGGAATAGTTTCTCAAGGCGAAGTGGAACCGAGGCTTGTCAGGCAAAGAACAACCAGCAGATCACGGATAATTCTCTGGAAGAGCTTAAGCTCAAAGATTCGGTTGATGATCGACGCCGTCTCCTTGTCGTGTTTTCGTCTCTTTGTGTCGAACAACACTGCGGAGAGCAAAGGCTAGCCACGATATTCCAGCTGTCACGAAGAGTAGATCAATACAAGAAAAGGAGAAAAGAGGGAGTCATGATGCTATGAGTGGGATCGTGCAAACTTCCATTTTCCTACTCTTCTCTCTTTCCTAGTGTGGTAACCAATAATCTTCGAGCGGATTCCGTGTCGGTAACCCTTGGTGGACCGAAGTGTTTGTGGAGTATTATATGACACCGGGAATATGGCCTCAGAGAGGTCTGTCCGGCTGTACTGCTTGAATTTTTTTGCGTAAAAATTTGTGTTCAGAAATGTGGAAGTAGTCTGATGGAAGTGATGCCGTTAATAGTCCATCGGGGCATGTGCTGTGAAATCAAATATCACCTGTGCATGGAATGCTCATAAAGCCCTTATAAAGCCCTGGGACTTGACTGATTTCGTCTCATTTCTCAACAGTCATCTATTATCCCTGGTACAGTCCTCTGCACTCGATAGATCCAACATAGTAGGCATATGACGACTTCTGATGAATTTCTATCAGGACATCCATTCAAGTATGCTCACCATTAGTATTGACTCATAGCTGGCTAATCATCACACTCCATGCATAGAGATACCAATTACGGACATTGGCCTGTTCATTGGAATCCAACACTGGGCATGTCGTTCGGCTTCAGTCACTTCTTACCGCTGAGCTGATAATGTATCTTCTCTAGATCTAGAAACTAACACCGCTACGAAAGTGGAATTCGACATGCCCTCCGTTTCCTTGCTAGAGTCGCGCTCGCCGTTATGTGAGACTGCGATTTAGGCGCCCGAACAGCTGCCTAACAGCTTTCCCTTACAGCAACTTCGCACAGCATCAGCCACTCTCTCCAGCACGGGTACACCGTTGGTATGTATTTAGAACTCCATCAACTTGGGAACTCATCCACTGTTGTAGCCAACTCACTGTTTTCTCCACTTCCGAGTGGCAACTACGGTGGTTCTACTCCTGTATTAGTCCCTTCGTCACTGTCAACTCCCCCGACCGGGAAATCCACTTCCTTACTGCTTACTCCTGACCAAGGGATGCAAACCGGTATCTGTAATTCTCCATCCATATTTCTTGTGATGTTGATTTGGCACCTAGGACACCATCTCCCAACGTCCGATCGTTGGAATCAATTGACTCATCTGTCCCCTGTTCGTGTATACTCTGTTGAGGGTAGCGCAACCCCCGATGTGACAAAATTAAGTCTCAACAGTCCCACCAACTATGAGGAGTTTGGATTTCGGATGGTACGGCCCTCTTGGGACCCTCGACAATCTTCAGTTCTGTTGGAATCGAGTTCGAGCCTAGAAAGCCCACAGTCCAATGCTGATCTCGATCCACTCGACCTTGGAAACCAGCTCGTTGATCTCAATGGGCAAGGTCCAAGTTTTACAGGAACCGCCAGTAGCCTGCGGAATTACAACATTACAGTACTTCCAGCCCAAAACGTTGGCCACAGCACTTCTGTCAAAGTGATTCCAGATGATACCACTTGTGATTCGGATATCCTGCTTTCGCCTTTAAAGGATCTTGACGGCCTTCCTCTTGAGTACCCGACCGTGGAGGAGTTTCCTTGTGTGATCATTCAGCCCACACATTGGTGTGAGACCGCTTCTCCCGCACCGAACAAATCGCAAGCCATCAGTGATCATCAGCCACCACATGTTCGTCCTGCTTCCAATTCTGCTTTGATTCCGACATCACCCCACCCTACGTGTAATAGTCAAACAACACGTTGCCACGCTTATGAAAATGATGCCAGCAGTTCCGTACATTCTGCCCTAAGGGACTCACAGACAGAACAACATCGAATCATCAATCCAAAAGGTGTTTCGAATCGTACACTGACCGCTGCAGCGGCCAACCGTAAACGTGAAGCCAAATTCCATTGTGCAATCTGCAGTGATTCTCAAACCAGTAAGCAGAACCTTCAAAGTGCGCTCCTCTCTTGATGTCTGGTCGCTCTGCTTAATTTTTGTATTAGACCATATTTATTCAAGGCACATGCAGCTCAAGAGATTTTTATGTCCTGTTGAGGGATGTCAAGCCAGATATGGGCATGCACGCGGTGTGAACCGCCACCTCGACAGCAAACATCCAGGTCACCGTCAGGCAAACGTGAAAGACAAACGTGGTCCCTCTAAACACACATAGATTCTCGATAACCCTGGGAGAGATAATTCTCCGTTTACTCTGGACACGATCTGTTCTTATCTTTCTTTGTCCTTCATATGATATGATATATTTCACGTTCCCACTCCCATCTAACATAGGACCTGATTTATTTGTTTTCCATTTGTAATTCCCCAGAGAAGCACCTGAATTCAGACACGATAATGTTCGGTTCGAAGCTCTCGGTCAATATTCTCATGATCAGAATCGATCATTCCCGAGTCCGCTTCTGACAGAAAGAATTTTTTGGTCAAGGCTACGCGAAGGCTTTGGGCCAGCACAGCCGGACATGTGAGGCACTGATTGAGAACAATAACAGTCTAGTGCGATTCTGGCTGTAACCGGCTTGTTGTGGAATAGAATCGAGTCACGTGTGACATAACGCGATGACACCGGAGCCCCATTAAGGACTTGTCCTCAACTATCTCGAAAAAGTGAACACCGCATCATGCCCTTGACTCAGCACTTAAATAGCCCTGCTTGCTGTTCTCTGTTCAATACCGTCTTTCCCTCTGACTCGACAGGTCATGTCTCTTGTTGACAACGACGACTACCCTATTACTATCTCTGTGGAGGCACCCTATGAAGATTGCCTATATGAGTGAGCATTGTCTTGGAATCGACCTTCGCCCTTTCACTCACTCTTTATAGACTGGAACCCGCTATTGAAGACCATTTTTTGAATAGCACTGGTCAATTCGAGGACGACCTGCTGAGCCCCATGTATCCATCTACTCCGTTGTCTTGTGAGCGTGATCTTCTCTGGGCAACAACATGTTCTAAGTAGAAGCAGCTTTGCCATCTTCTCCCGAGAGTTTGTACTTTGATTCCAGCATCGTCCATTGTGAGTGTCTCCAGCTCACTGGATATGCACCAGACTCATGTTTGCTAGCGCCGCTGTATTCTCCTGAATCCTTCACAATATCGCCTTTCTCTGCCGTTTCTGAAGACCTCGGGGGTTCTCCCCAATCCACAGTGGCTCCAAGAGATGTCATGTCATGTCTTCCCAACACCTTATGGAGCCCTTCCGTAACGGACCAAGAATCGGATGGATATATAGAGCCTCTCTTTGAAGCGAGCGTTGAGGATGTGCCCTCTCAAGGCCTTGTTACCATTGATGGATTAGATCCGTCTATTCCATCACTAAGCACGTTGTTTTCTCAGCAGAACTTAGGAGACCCTGACAGGGAGCGCTCATCTCAGCCCTCAACCCCTATCTCCTGCCACTCCGAATCTCCTCATATCGGAATTTCTGCACCATCTCCCTACTCAGACAGTCCAAGTTTGCCGCCTCTGCCCTTATCCATCTTGCCCTCGCATGGATCACATTACCGCCCTAGGCGTAGTTCTGTGTCCTCTGATTCCTCACTCCGGGTCCCAACGTCCCCGAACCGCAGTTCATCTCGACAGCATCCTTATACACGCACGACAGCGGACTCTGTATATACAGCTGCTGCAGAAACAGCGTCGATGACTTTAGAGGAATATATGCTCATCGTTGAGGCTCTCCAAGGGGAAGACACGTTCAAAGGATGGGATTGGAGAAACGGTCTTCCCGATCTCGTCAAGCCTGTCGTAGGGTCCCCTCAGACCAGGAGAGCAAGTGAAGAACGTCGCATGGACAGTACCGCCACCTTCTATTGTCCAGTCCGAGGTTGTGGCTCTACTGTCACTAAGAAACACAATTTAGTCTGTGAGTCAGTTAACTTGATTTCCCGGACAATTGATCAAAACGTTCTCTAGATCATTTGAGATCTCACTACGACCCCAACCCTGCATATCGGTGTGATATTTGCCAGAGAGCCGTAGGGCACTCTGCTTCTCTCAAACGGCATCAAAGGGCTCACAACCCTGAGCTAGCTGGTAGTAAGAAGACGCGTGGAAGGAGGAATTGACGTTCATCTTCAGGCTTTTCTTTCCCTTTGATCTTATTTGCCATCTTTCACATTTCAAGATACCAGATACCCTTGATACTTGTAGCATATGCCTTAACCATCCGCTTAGTGCCGAATTGAAATAATTGCTCGCACACGGGTTTGTGCTTGTGTTGAATTTGCCTCGACATAACATTATCTGAATAGCTATATATCATATTCCATGGAACGGAAACACTTTGCACCGCAATGTCAGAAGCATATCGTTGTCAACATGCTAGTTGGGTGAAGCAGTACTCGATGGGTCAGATATCCAGAAGCTCCAGCAAGATGGCAACTGCAAAGACACCTCTTGGGAATTTGATACTGCGCTGTGCAGTATTCCACCACGTGGTAGACATGCTAATAGAAGCCATCAGCAAATTGCTATTAAGCCCTCGGGGCCAGAGGCTCCGTCTCCTGTCGCTGCTTTGGTCCTACTTCGCACTGCATGAATCATGACATACCTACGCATGACGATTTGACAACGTAGGGGAAAACTTGAGAATAGCTTCTATAGCTCCCATTGCAGCTCCAGATGAGTCGCCTGGTTTTTCCATCGATAACAATGAATTTTCCCACGTCATTCAGCTATGCTATCACACAGTTCTATATCAATCTCACTTCCTGAGGGACCAAGTGCACGTTTTTGAACTCAATCGAGAGTTGCATGAAGTCCTGGAGTAAACACAACCTGATGATATGGCAGGGACAGTCGGGACGCAGAAGCCTTACACCGGAAATTATCGTAAAGGCATATCATATCATCTAAAAGTCAAGGTGAGTGTTGATTTTGTTTCAGTGATCATCGCCTGTCGGCTGTCCCCTTATTTTTTTGTACGATCTGTGGGTAGGCATTCAAATCTACATTGTCGAGCATTACACCGCAGATCTTCGAGCCTGATCATGGGCAGCAATTCATTGGGCAAGTCAGAGCTACTTGTGTATTCTGCTACTTGTGTATTCTGACTTTCATTCCTTTACAGCCAGGACAAATTTATAGGCTGATTCCCGGTTGATTCTGAAGATTTTGATCGAAACCAGGTTAGATTGGTCACTACTCAGCTTCAGAAGAAGGTAATTGTTCCCTGGTGTGTGTTTGACTAGCATATTTTGGGACCGATCCCAGCCTCGGGGTTCGCCATATCTAATCGAAGCAGTAACAGTATTGTTCTAATCAATCTTTTCATAGCCTGATTGTTAGATGCACTTTTAATAGAATGCATATAACTATTTATGGATGGACACCGTACAGACATGGGACGAGTTTTGGAGTATAGCATTAGTCTAGACATTGATCTCCACCCTATTGAGCTGAAGATGTTGCGATCTGGAGTTGAAATCTTACAAGTGAGCTAATTTTCCCGTGAAAACAGAATAATCTACTCCGATTACTGATAGCATAAGCACCATGAGTTAATTTTTCATGTGGGCTCCTCAAGGAGAATCTTCATATGACAGATTGTATGATAGTATGCTAACCTCGACCTGAGTCCGCTAACTTCGACCTGAGTCCTCAACACAAGAATTCCTGCTTGGATTCGAGGTCCCTGCCTATACGATGAAATATACGGGCATTGATGATAGTGGCCAGCGCCCAGGCCAGTCTATCAGCCGTTGAGAATTTTGACAAAAATGACAGTATTTTTCCGACTTACGGTACTGCAGAGAGTTGTGATTCCTGCAGGAGAATGTTAGAATTACATGGCACCTATTTTGCCAACTCTCACCTTGCCAAATACTGCCATAAATAGATGCATGGAACGAACGACTACAGCGAGAAGTTAGAGGTGTCCACATATCAAGGTAGCACAATCTTATACCGAAAAGACAAATGAAGTAGCGACCTCCGTCACGTTTGAAGCGAGAGAACACGTCCTGGGAGCATTGATAAGGGGTTGCGAATGTATTTGTGACAAAGATGAAAATGTTGAAAATATCCCAAGCCATCTATTAGATACATCAGTACAATTATAAGCGAAATAATGACGATAAATACGACCAGAACAGAAGCCTCCAAAATGAGAGAGGGGATAAGTTTTTGACCCGACATGAATAAACACTGACGAGATTGCAAGAAACTCGCAACGCCGAGAAAGCCTACAAAATCTTCAGTCCAGTTCGAAGAGCGAAAGTCCCGATGAGTTGATGTACCTGGGATCTCTAGGAGTTCGAATACTGTAGCTATAATTATCATTGCCGCTACAAATGAAGCCATTAGACCAATAGCATATGTTGCATAACGGGATCGGTCCCAGAGTAATCGTAAGCGGTAGATAACCACACCTAAATTTTCTTTTTGAGTTGGCAGAAGACACGCTGTGACAAACAAGTAAGCGCACCCTCTGTACCAATCACTGATAACTGGATGAGAAAAGTCACTACAATGATGTAGGTTTGACAACTGAGGGTGTCCGGTCAATATATGTCGGTTATTGAACCATTCTGATTTCTCACTCCTCTTTGGTTAAATGCGGGCGGAAGCCACCCATAACTATTGGCGACGGCATAAGAATAAGGTAGCCATTTACACCAAACACTTACCCGCTGTAGTGTACGCGACAAGGATCTCGGATGTATATCTACCACATAGAAACATAAGTTTGAGCCACGTTCTCTCCCGTAAATCAGACCATATGTCTTCCACCTCCTCATCAAAATGTATACATCGATCATAGAAAAGGATTGCGAGCGCTACGGCTGATACAAACTGGAGTTAGCATGAAAGAAAGATGACTATAGGAAAGTATTTTACCACTGAGATATCTTGAGCCCATGATAGGCGTCTCGATTTCAGAAAACATGTTGAGATCGAGGATCATGTCCAGGAGACCTAGTTGAAAAGGACAAAACTTAAAAGGTCCATTGAAGAATCGAGTTACCATTTCATCGATGATTTTCGGACCCTTAAATCAGACCCTGAGTGACACCCTGATGGAACGAATCAGAAACTGAAAAAATGCTTTCCAAATCAATGGAACACGGTGAATGAGTGCTCTCCGAATACGACGTACGATAGTTGCCAGAGGCCCAGTGCCCACCCAGTGCCCATACGCAGATCAACCTCGGCGCTGACCACTCGGGTGAGACCTTTTCATGTTATTGTTATTGTTTGCACCGCTTCATTCGTAATGATTTAAAATGATGGCGGATGAATATTTCTGCAGCTGAGGTCTACATCACAGAAAACTTCAGTTTGGGCCAACCGGGTTTTGTTGATTGCCACGGAACGTTCCAGACAGCATTTCCATCAAATCCCCTGTTCCTATCGAGAAGATGGATAATGATGATGGACCGGACAATAAATTGGTCTCAACCCACGCATTGGCGTAGTCATCAAGAAGCCATTCAAGTTTTTGATGCACACCTTTCTTTGACCACAAGGACTGAATACAAGATGTTGAGGAAGCACTAATGTGCCTTCTAGACCCTCATTTAGACATCTTTACAGATTTGCTTTTTAGTGAAAATGTTGATTCATAGTATTTCCCCATAGTCTACAAAAATACAGTCTTGGAAGAGAAAGAAACTCTAAGCAGGAGTGCATAGTGTGGACAATTGGCAACTTATATACATCACTCTAGGCTATATCTCTTTATAATCACAGCTGAGACTATCTTATATACTAGTGTGTATAGATCTGTTTACACTGATACTAGTTAGGCAGTCACATCACTGTAGTAAGTGTCAGTAATACATATCATGATGTTATGTAGATAATTAATGATGAAGTGGACAGATAGCATTGTATGTTATTATATATTGTAGTAACACTCAAGTAGAGCTTACAAGAAAACTCAACAGGAAGTCACTATATTTCCATATGTATATTATTATAGGGCAGTTTGTGTACTAGTATTTTTCTTGTTCATTGCTTCTTTCTCTTATACCACCATCTTGTATGGTAGCACCTAATAGAGAATTAGCAAATACATTGTTTCCTACAAGTTCTAACACTCTTACTACTCCTATAACCCACTACAATAATAGCATGGATATGAAAGTAGACACTCTAAGAGGAAGGTTAGCTATATCAAGTATTAACATCTCCAGAGGAATATCAGCACATTTCAGTGTTTTCTCCATCTCATATGTCAAAAGGATATAAGCACAGAATAACAACCCCTTATGGGTAGACTAGGTTGAAGAACTCAACATATTTCAAGGCTTTTCACTCTTGTATGCTTTCTCCAAGGAAAGTGAGGTTAACATTCATAATAAGGCTACTATACCAAGTAACACACCTAATCTGTAAGGTAAGTGTGTGTCTAACTGTAGCACAAACATATGTGAACCTTAAAAACTTGAATTATCTTCCATTCTATATAGAGATAAATAACCAGTAGAATCTAACTCTTGGTAAGGAGATTCTAAAAAAATTTAAATTCTTGCAGAATAAAGATAAGAGTCCAATAGGCAGTTCTAATAATAAGAATAAACATTTATATATATAAGCTTCATCCTCTAATATTAAGGAAATATTGAAAATTAAAGAAAGCTTTCCTAACATTTCTTTGAAGAAAATTGAAGAAATACATAAGACTATCAACAATTCAGGTAAGATAAAGCCAAGGATTTATATAACTATAAAAGGGCCTTCTCAACAACAGATTATAGCACTTATAGACTTTGACAACATTTCTAAGTTTATATCTTTGTCTTACAAACATATTTCTAATATCAACAGGGCTTTAAGGAACATCAAGTCCAAAATCTTGGCTGATTTTGTTCATGCTGATTATTAAGATCTTATTATTATAACAAACAAGATCATATCTCAATCCAACCTCAATATCATTGAGAACTATATTAAGAATGTAGATGTTATTGAATTAGAGGATATTATATCTCCTTACCTTCTTCAATTGAAATCTTATCTCAAAATTATAGGTATTCCTTACATCATGGAAGATACTAATATTTCAATTAACTTGAGTGTTATTGAATCCATTACCCAATTTACACATATTTTTAATAATATATACCTAGTATCAAAACCACATATCATTAAGGTATCATCTAAATCTGATATGGCAATTATCTGGATTGATATTTGGAATGCCCAAAGTGGTACAAAAGTCAAATGCCTTATTAATAGATGCTTCAATATTAGTAATTATATTGTCATCATTTGAGAAGCAAACATGAACCCTGGTATTTTCTAGTGTAAGAATTACTAGAAGTGGAGATATATAACTTTTGCATACTATGCTTAAGGCTCAAAGTATGTTAAGTACAATAGATCTCATAAGATCAAACATCATAAGCACTTTGCCTAATGTTGTAAAGCCAACTTTAAGATTAATCCATCTAGACTAGAAACCAAACAAGAATAATAGTATCTTCATCTCAAAGATAGTTGGAGATATCTAGACTTTATTTTCAACAGAAAGTTGTCTTTCTGACAACATGTCAACTTTTACTCCAATAAAATGTTGTCTACCATCAAATACATGGAAATGCTGAGTAATTTAACAAGAGGTTTATATCAAAAATGCAAGAAGTAGACTTAAACTTTTCTTATTTCTATTTTCTTTTCAATTTATGTTCCTTTATTCTATTTTTAGAACTATGGTTAGGGTTAGAGTGACAAAGATCATGCTGTCACACAGCAGGTCACATCAAATGACACAGTCACAAGTCACATGACACATGGAAGAATGTAGAACATTCTGGAAAAAGATGATATCATACAATGTGTGATATACATGTTGACCTTAAGGTATACACATGGTCA
>Ga0157368_1001156_pt1 | contig 11439 bp, 11 predicted proteins | sample AttbisABBM3_FD_113146 | JGI IMG/M metagenome (GOLD analysis project Ga0157368, IMG submission 113146) | Fungus gardens microbial communities from leaf cutter ant in Botucatu, State of São Paulo, Brazil - Atta bisphaerica ABBM3 | ecosystem: Host-associated > Fungi > Mycelium > Unclassified ...
AATCCAGAGGAGAACAAGATCCGAGTTTCTGGAAAGAGGTAGCGACTGCATTCCTAGACAAGAAGAAAAATACTGACACAGCAAGGAATGGTTGCCAAATACCTATGTACCAGGGGGGGCCACTGCATGAGCCTTACTTTATCGCCATCGACAACAGGGATCAAATAATAATTGGTCCTAGCAAGAAGATTGTTGCTACGCATGTAGTGGGAGAGTTGGAGGTTTTGATATGATTCATGTGGACATGAATCTTGAAAACAGGGTATTGTTACGACGGATACATCAAGTATGTAGCATGGACAAGGGTAAAGGGCATGATGTCAACGATCGGCTGCACCAAAGTAGTATCAGTCAGCACCTCATGTAGTAGGTGCTACAGCCTGACCTAGTCCTCGTTGTTTCCTCTTGTTCTCCACATGTTTCTGTACTCGTGTATGTCTCGTTGTCTTTCTTCTGTCTAGTATATATAGCGTAGCTAGATACCTGTATCTGTACGCTTTACCACTTGCATATATATCCCTTAACTCCTCTCAAGTCTTTGCCTTAGTTGCAACCTGAGCTCTAGCTTAAGGTCGTTACATGAGACTGCTTATTACAAAATAAACTACTCACTTTTTGTGATATCTAAACCTTGGGTATACTCTCAGAGGCTTAAGAGTAATTCAGAAGTTCAATAATGATGACAATGATGATTAAGATCAATACAGATGTCAATGATGAAAAGATAAATATTAATGAAAACTAATGTAAATTGATGTTGTTAAGTCTGAGGTCTAATCTTTAGACACAAAAGTATATATACAAAATAGTAATAGTCTATGTGTAAGCTGTTTCCATCACATGATCAAAACTTGTATCTGATGGAGGCTGTTATCTGTTATAGCAGATATCAGGCTAATTTTAGAAGGTAACTAATTATGTCACTACATTGATATGCTTGTATCTCTATGAATACTTATTACTATAAGATATACCATATATCATTGGAAACAATTTGGTAAGCACTTTCCAATGCAAGTTTGATTGTGTGAATCCATCTAGTTGTTCATTAGATATTAGCAAATAAAGATTTTACAGTTACTGATGACCTGATATCTCAGTTGTTTGTTGTTGCTTTTGTACATCCCACCTATGTGCAAATAGCTCTTATTTTGGGCTCCACAGTGCAACTTAGTTTGTAAAAATTGGTTTACTAGAAGAAAAATGTTAGTGTCCAAGCACACTATAACACCAGTAATGTTCAAAGTTGCTATATTGAAGCTTCTAACCATACAGCTTTATCATTCTATAGTTAGGTTACCAAATATTCTGTCTAATATTCTGCTTGATTAGAATAGACTCTTAGGTACTTAGAGTAGCTATCATCTCTGAAAAACTTCATCCTGTTCTCTTAGAAATTTGCTGGAGGTGAGTTATGTATTTAGTACTATTGGACAATATGGCTTAGAATTTTTCTAGAGTTGTAAATCTGCTAAAACCCCATGGACTTCACTCAGTCACCCTAACAGATATCATGACATTACATTATATGACTAGTCACATAACCATATAATGTTCTAACATGTTCCATAGATTAGAGACTATATAGACCAATGTATTTAGTATAAATAGTAGCTCAAATCTGACAGAAACACTGTTGAGTTCTCCTTGTATATCCTACATAAAAACTCTCAAGTCAATTATAGTCATTATATAATGGCAAGGTCAGAGTGAGAGTGATGAGCAGATTAGAAGGAAAAGATAAGATATTAGCCAACACAAGTAGTATTCAAATTGTTATGGAAATAGCCCTTCATTTACCACTCAATTTATTGTTTGCTTGTGTTGCTAGTATATCTCTATAAGATAATGCTATTGCCACTGGCCAGTATCAAACGTCTGAGAATCAAATATCCTTCTAAGCGCGGTGAAGGATCACGATCACGAGTCAGAACTGATTGATGGGTTGAAATATCGTGAAGTCGCATGCGACTCTCTCATGATTCTTTGGGGGAATGTTCTCTTTTGGTGAATGGTTTCCACAGGATTCCCAGGCTGACACGCTTCAGAATTAGGTTCCATCCAATCAACGATAAGTCGCCGTAAGAAGCAGGCTCGACAGCAATTCATTTGTCCTACCAATCACGGCTGTAGTTTTCCACAGTCACTTCTTGATGTATGTATATTCATTTGCAGCCAGTTCGGAACAGAGGAGATCACATAACTATGCTTCTTGGCGAATCTCCAGTGGGACGGTTTTCCCCTTGGTGTTGAAAGCACGAGCACGGCTGATGTTAGCCGAGTTGATCGTAGTTCTGTGACCTTCCTTCACACGTAATTCCCACCAGCGGAAAGTGAAATTCGGCTGGTGGGAATGGCTATGACACAAAAAACCTTTCTCAATTCTATTCCACTAAGCAACTGACGAATGAGGCGGAAAGGGGCTCGGACATGGATCTTCTGAATGATGTCGAACGCATCGTCGGGGCGACTCCTTGGAATTTAGCATGCGTTCAGTCACAGAAAGTCACACTCGCGTAGCGATCAGGATACATAAATATAAAACCATTCATGATAATAGTATCATTTGCTATGGGAAAGTAAAATTTGAGGTATTAACAACGGAAATATAAGACGTGACATTAGTCAGCCTGATAAGCATATATTGTCCTTTGCTAAATCATAAATATATAAACATAAAGTAGCCCTGTGCACGTATCTTGCATGGGCAAACCAAGGGAGCGACATCTTCAGAAGTGGCCAAACAACAGAGCCGAAATGACGGTAGGAGATAGTACGTCTTTTTGGATACCAGATACGAGATTTTTGTACCATATGCAATCAACCAAAAATGATCCCATCAATTTGTATCACTCCGTGTGCCAATCGTGGACGGGTGAATATGGCCCATTGGCAGTACACAAGAAAGTTGGTCAGACTGTTGCCGGCTCGATTATGTCAAGGCATCATGTGTGGGGAGGGTAAATGGTTGAGAACCATCATGATTGATTGACTGTTGTGGATTAACATCAACCGAGATTGATTGATTGACGTAACACCATGGGGAAGAGAAAATTTGTTTCCCAGTGGAGTGGAAAAGGATCTCGATAGGTGCGACAGACGTTATCTGAGGCCAAAGAATGTACGAGTAGCCGAAAAACTATGATATTCCGATACGGAGGCTGGACCAACATCTATTCTGAGAAAATCATGATTCATCTTTACCATAGCTGAATGACAATTAATGAGATTAATCAGCAGAATTCATTGGTCCGCCGATTATTGGTCACTGAATGACTCGGTAATTGAATGAGCCGAGGACGCTGACAGGGATGAAAATATTTAAAACAAGGTTCTACAAATTTATTCTCGATCAGTACGCGGAATGCATATGGACGCCAATCGAATCAGCCCTGATTTTTGCTCAAGGAGAATTTTCAGAATTCTCCTTCTCCTTCCTTCCCTCCACAAATATGGATAGTATGATCACAAAAGTAGAAAGGTAGCTTGCTCATTCAGGCATAGACAATGATTGTAGCCAATTCAGTGAGTGACCTTGAGATTGTGGTTCAAAATGAGAAAATGCAAGGCGCACTATCCAAAAGTTCAGAAGTTCAGAACCCGGCTGATTCTCAGAGGCGGTGAGCCTTTCTGAATCGCAAGCACATAGACCGCTGAAATAGGTGAGAAAGGAGGTTAAAGGTTCTGACCTCTTTGAGTCTCAGCCAAGTAACTACGTAGGCTTTACAATGGCTGAGAGTTAGGCTAAATGACAATGGACCTGGAAGTCAACATCTAGTTACATTCAACATTCAACCTTCACTAGGCTACAGGTAGGTAGACTAGCCACATAAATCGGGATTTCAGAAACTAAACGCTGAAGCCGTAAATCATAGGTAACTTACGCACATCGAAATGTCGACGTACCTGTAAGGTTTTCACACCAAACGATGGGATTTAGGAACTAAGATTCAGCGTTTGACATCTCCCACGCAAATCTGGAATAATAATTTCGCGCTCTTCCATCTTGCATACCCTCCTATAGAAAAGGCGATCACCAGTAACTAACGAACATGTCCTCTCTCGATGAATCAGTAAGTGGTAGCAATAGGAGGCCAGGGTGCGTTATAATATTTTCTACAAGACTGATTGTGATAACTTTCGAAAGCACCTGCAGAGAACCTTTGCGTTCCCATTCATCATGTTTCTCTGATCATACATCGCCTCTCAATGTTGTGGCTCATTGTCGACCTCGGCCGTGCTACCGTGAGGTGGAAGTTTGACAGGTATATATGGCCTTCGGATGAATGTTGATATTGTCGATAGATCCATCCTACTACAGCTTGCTTTGTAGATCAAGCCTCTCTTGGGAACCACTCCTGGTACCAAGAAGTCACGGTCTTTTCGATGCAGCTGGGCTGTATGAAACTGGCAGGAGACGTCCGTCTGGATTGTGAGCACACCGCAGAACGTTGATACCTGGCTTCTCCCAGTCCTCGCCCGGAAAATCCTAACATAAATTTGCAACCAGGCATTTTAAGCTCAATCTCGTTGGAGGCTGAGTGCTCCATTCTGAATGCAAAAAAGGTGTTCCTTGAGAAAATCACCGGGTTTCCAGTTCCCTCCTCTAATGACCCATTCCTGCTTGTCTGGCATGGCACATGTTTCTCGGTCCGGCTGATGAGTTGTCTATGCAGTCGACAATATAGTAGACTGCTTTTCGGCAACTGTCAGTAGGTTCATGATTTTTTCATCTATGTTTCGGGGAGTTGATGAAGTGCCTTCAATCACAATGGCATTCCGGGAGATTACCTCTCGAACACTTGTTACCTTGACGCGGACTTTCCGAGAATCATCAACTACCAACTGCCTTCCATTCAAGTCTGATTGTAAGTCTGGTTTCGAGCGTCCGGTCTAGGAGGAATATTCTGATTCGATGGCTGGGAAGTTCGGTATACAAACTGGTTTTTTTTTGAAGAATATATTTCAGGACCCTTTAGTCGGTATCATTTTTCACCTGCAATTCCTAATGCACCATTAAGGTTTGGCGACTTTCGGGTCTTGAGCTAGTATTAAATTACTTGTATTGAACCTCCCTGTTGGTATTATTCACTATTGAATAAAGACAAATAAATATGTATACATGAAGCAATGTGTTTGTTGTTGAAAACGGAACCGAAGAGGAAGGATATTTCCGACGGAAGCGATTTGGCGACGCCACACATGTCAAGGCTCTTGTAGTGAGGTTGGAGATGTTGGAATAGAGTTCACATCGAGTCTTTGCCGGGGGGAGAAAGCATTGGTCAGTGGTAGTGGGCTAGTGTATGCCTCTGAGTCTCTCGTGTCCTCGAATCGACAAGTACCTTTTTCGAGGTGGTATTTGAGACCGTTGGGGTTGAGATAGGACTTGGGATTGATAGTGAGGAGAAGAAAGGCATGAAAACGAAGATACAACAGACCTTGGTACACCTAGGTGTCTGATGGCAGGATGAGATGAGAAGAACAGGGGGTGCGGTGAGACCTACAGGACAACGGTAGGCCTTTTCTCTGCGCTTAGAAATGCGAGTCTTTGATTTCTTGACTGGAGTGGGTGGAGGGGTGTCGGCAGACAGGTCATCGTCATGAATAAGGATGGGGTATGGGTCAGGGTTGAACTCTGGCTCGATATAGTGGGGTATAGCCGCAAGGTTGAAGGGAGTGTAGACAAGAGGAATGTTTTGTGGCGGAGGAAGACTGGGGACAGAATCTGGACGGACACATACGCCATTGACATGCTGTTCCTCGACATGCTCAACCAGGGCATGCAGGTCAGCAAGCTGCAGATTACAGCAGCTGAAGTCAGAGCACTGGCTATCCCTCAGTGATCGGAATATAAATAGCTGTCAGCCAGTACGCACCAGAGCACGCTCCAGCAACGAGATGTGGTCCAAGTCTAGTTCTCTGTCCATATACCATATATCAGCAACAGCTGAGCACAACAAAGTCCACTCACCGCTGCATCCTGGCTGGCAGTCGAGGCGAATGCTACAATCCCCTGAAAATTTATTGAAATCCGTCCTGCCTTATCTGGCGAACCAATTTGCCGCGTATATCTATTTCCGGTACACGCAGCCGAGTCACCTTGCGCAGCTCGCGTCACTCTTCGGCATCACCATCTGCCTTATCAGTCTGCTTAATTTCTCCTCTCCCAATCATGTCCTCCAATGACGATGACTACATCGAACACAAAAGACGTAGAGTACAGCGTGCCTGTGACATATGCCGCCGCAAAAAGAGTATGTATCCCTCTACTGTCAATTCCTTCTCTCATTCTCCATTCTAGTTCGCTGTAAGTCTCTCTCTTGCCCTCAAAAATCCCCATTCCTGTACTCCCTTGTCCTATAGGTAATGGTATCAAGATACCTGCAAACAAATGTTCCAACTGCCAGTCCTATAATCTGGAATGCACTTATCTTGAGTCCGCCAAGGTACGTCCTGCTTGGCCTTCCCGGGGCCACCTCTCTCATCCAGCAAATCCTAGAAACGTGCTCCACCTAAAGGGTATGCACAGATTGTGCAATCATTTCTCCATTCATTTCCATTTAGATATGTCGAGGGCTTGGAAAATCGTTTAGAAAAGCTGGAGAAACTCCTAAAGAGAGTGCGTCTGTCTTCATCCTTAAACTGCTCTCCTCCCCCATTCATCTGTTGGCAAAAGCTATGTCCAGATGAAAAGGTTCTTCGAGAACTAGACATTGCCATAGACAAACAAGATTTTCTCTTGGACCAACTCCCTGTCGACCCCAGTCCACTTGTTTCTTCAACAAAGAAGGACCAACATGAAAACATCCAGCCCATTGTCGATCTTGCCACTTCTGTCTTACGTCGTTATGGAACTGCTGATCATCACAACGATGATCACTCCGATGACGACGCCCATCTTATCATTACCGAAAACCTCAAACAGCTTTCACTCGAGCCAAAGGAGTATAGATTTTTTGGCAAATCTAGTGGTGCAATGTTGATCAAAACAGCGATGGAGTTGAAGAACGAGTATTCTGGCCAAGTCCCTGCCACCAAACCTGGTTTGCTAGGATTAAAGCGAAATGAGTTTTGGACCAGCCGCCCAGTGCGTTTGGATGTTTCGCTCATTTCACCTTCACAAATGTTAATTCGGTCTAGTGGGAAGATGTCTTGTCAGCAGATTCATTCCCCTCTCGCTATACCTTTCCAGACCCCGATCTCCTAATTATGCTCGTCGATCTCTACTTCGAGAATATTAATATCTTCCTTCCACTCTTACACCGTCCAACCTTTGAACGTTCTATCCATCAAGGCTTACATTTTCGCGATGAGAAATTTGGTGCCAATGTTTTATTGGTATGCGCCAATGGTTCGCGCTTCTCTGATGATCCAAGAGTATTATTGGATGGAGAGAAGAGTCGACATTCATCAGGTTGGAAATGGTTTGATCAAGTTCAGATGGTCAAGAAAAGTTTCTTGGCGCCACCGCAATTGTATGACTTGCAATTCTACTCGGTTAGGATGATTACTCGCAAACGTGGTGTTCAACTTATGGTTTTTATAGCTTTCTGTACTATTTTTGCAGGGCTCATCTGCACCTCAGGCATGTTGGGCTGTGGTGGGTGTAGGTGTTAGATTGGCACAGGATGTTGGTGCACATCGCAAGCGCAAAACGATGGAACCGATGTCGGTTGAAGATGAGTTGTGGAAAAGGGCGTTCTGGTGCGTCTTTTCTGCTGAATGGTGACTAAACATAATACCAATTTTCTTCAGGGTACTTGCGTGTATTGATCGAAATGTGAGTTCTGCATTAGGTCGACCATGTGCGATCCAAGATGAAGAGTGCGTTGACACACATACACAAAGTTCTACACGATGACTCATGTTTTTTAGTTTCGATGTTGATTTACCTATTGACTGTGATGATGAGTATTGGGAACATCCCGACCCGGAGAAACGATGGAAACAACCTCCAGGGAAACCTTCCCTTGTTGCTGCGTTTTTGTGTTGTCTAAAATTGTATCAAGTTTTGGCATTTTCTCTGAGGACAATCGTGAGTCATCATTTTTCGATTCGATCTCTGGTTGATTTTTTTGCGTAGTATTCTATCAACAAGTCCAAGATTTTACTTGGTTTTGTTGGTGCTCAATGGGAACAACATATTGTTGCTGAATTAGATTCTGCATTGAATCATTTTGTGGATTCTGTTCCCGACCATCGTATGTTCATTTTCTTCGATTCATTGCTTCTTGGATTTCTTTTTTCAATTCCTAATTTTTCTTTTAGTTCGTTGGGATCCTAATAGAGAGGATAAGCGATTTTTCCAACAATCTGTTGTCCTATGGAGTCTTTATTATCATATTCAGATTTTGATTCATCGGCCTTTTATACCTTTACCTAGTAAACCATCACCCTTATCTTTTCCCTCGTTGGCAATTTGTACTAATGCTGCGAGATCTTGTATTCATGTTGTGGATGTTCAATTTCGAAGATTGCCAATGACAAGTCCGCAAGTCCAGGTATATCTTTTTTGACGATGGATGTTGATGCTGGTGTTAATTATATTTTCTTTTAGATGGCGGTTTTTACGTCTGGCATTGTTTTATTGTTAAGTATCTGGGGAGGAAAGAAATCAGGGTTGGGAATTGATCCGCGTAAAGAGATGAAGGATGTTCATAAATGTATGGCTGTTTTGAAAGGATCTGAGGAGAGATGGCATTCTGCTGGACGACTGTGGTATGTGTTTTTCTTATCTTGTGTATGACTATGTGTGTGTTGTTCATTTCATTGTTGTTAATTTGGTTTAGGGATATTCTTTATGAATTGGCATCTGTGGGCGATTTACCTCTTCCTCAAGGATCACCTTGTTCGAGTAACAAACGTGAAAGAAATTCGGATAGCCCGATTTCAATGGGAGAGGATATGTCGGGAAAACTGCCGAAAAAGAGTTTGGTGGGTGGAGAGAGAACGGTAGCTGGTTCGAAACGCGTTAACGGGAACAAGGAACGAGATAATAAGATCCATCAACCACCACAACTAAAGAAACAAGAGTTATCTCTGGTTTTTCAACAACGACAGCAGCAGGAATTGTTGGCTGATGTCATGTTACCTCGACAGGATTTGACATTAATTCGTGATCCGGCTGTGTCGCCCTTGCAATCGCAATCACAATCGCAGATGGACATGTCTACTTTGCCGGTGTATAGTGATGAACTGGGCCGAATACCTTTAGTCAATCATACAACATCGTCGTCATCACCGTCGTTATCTTCATCTCTACGACCACCCCCACCTCCACTTTCGTCGCCTGTTGGATATCATCAACCTATATCGAATTACCATCAACCTGGAAACCCGGGTGGATTATGGTATTCGTTTGAACAAGGTCAAACTCAAATGCTAGGATTGGAAGGGTTTGGGATTGTTGGATCTGGGTCTGAAGAGTCGAGTGGGGTGAACGGGCCCGGTTCTGGAATGGGGTTGGGGTTGGGGCGTGGTGGGATAACAGGTCAGCAACCGCAACAACAATCTCAGGTTGATGAAGCGGATTTTATATTTAACCAGTTGGCGATGGGGTATCCTGCTGTACCGCCATTGTCATTGTATATGGTTGGATCGCAATCTGGACTTGGAGCTTCAGGATCTTTGCAGCAGCAGCAAACGTTGAATGGGATGGGGATGGGGATGATGGGTAGTCAACATCATGGAGGAGGAGCAGGAGGAGCGGGAATGCATGGAATCGGTAGTTCTACGGAAGGGTTGACGCGGGGTTCGGTGGTGGATCAACAGCGTCATCATCATCATCACCGACAACACGAATATTTGGGCAGTGAGGCTATGTCGATGTGGTCTTCTACGCCAGCTGGGTTTGAGTGAGTGATGTTTTTTTGGCTCCTTGATTATGATCTAACGGTGTTTTTTAAGGATGGAGGATTGGATGTCATATAGTAGGAACAACGACTTTACTACTTCCCATGGACAACCACCACCACAACATATGGGTCAAGGTTGTCTGGTTTCACCATCGACGTCGATAGTTGGTGGTGGTAGTGGTGGACAAGGTTCACCTATGTTGTCATCGTCATCGGCGTCGACTCCTGGTACGGGTGATGGAGAGGCTAGTAGTTGAAGAAGGTGGTTTGTAGTTTTTGTGGATTTCCTCTCTCTCTCTTTTTGTCTTCGTATCTGTATATATGGATTGTTACTGTGTATCGATAATCCTATCCTATCTCAGTATTTTCTATCTTATCTATCTATCAGAGATATCTTGTTATTAATAGAGCTTTGAGTAATTGAAGATTCATCCAAATTAATTTTAGCCTCCATACATATAGCTCAGCCATTTCTGCTATTACTGTTGTTCCAGCCCTGGAAGTGGACTTATTAGTGAATGTCATCTCCATCCTTGATTGGTACATACATAACATCTAAACCATATAAGCATAGTGGTTAGAGCTTCCAGTACAATTTTTAACTAGTTCCAGTGTTGCATACCAATTCCAGCTTGTCTGGACTCTGATCTACTTCACCCAACCTCTTCTAGTGTGGATCAACAGTCTTCATTCCATAATCAATCACTTTTTATGTTAAAATTATAGACTTATACTCAGTTTTCTCTTTTTAATTTTTGATTTTTTCCTTTTCTATTTTTCTTATTTGGACTTAGCCAAAAAACATAACAAAATGTCACATAATTAAATAAAGAAAATGAAAGAAAATAAGAAAATAAAAGGAATAAAAACTAATTTATAACAAAGATTCTAGTCATACTTTAGAGTAGATTAGTGTCATATCTTGATCTAGTATCATAGACTGATTTCTGAGATATCTGAGATATCTGCTTCCTAACTTTCAGTTAGAACTCTAACTATACCTAGGTATACTTCCACATCCACACTTGTTCATATATGGATTAGCCTCTTGTATTTCATCTCTTAGTAACTCATTACCTAGACTTCCAGTTGTCCTATATTCTAGAAACTATCTCTTTAATATCTTCTTAGTTATTCCCTACACTACTATTCCCTAACCACAGTTCCAACTACAAACTTAGTATTTAAAACCAAGTAGATATTCTGTAGTTATTATATTCTATTTTAGCCACATTTGTCCTAACCTACAGATAACATCTGTTCTCTCATTTGTACTTCTCAACATTTTCTGGTGCAGATTAACTATTTCCATTTCATTTTGGGTATCTTTGTTGGATCCTTGTCAACTCCATGAATTTCTATCTCCAATATCCAAGAATTACCAGTATTTAGAGTAACTTGCTTGGCAGTCTTCATTCTTATCACATACTATCTGACATCTATACTATTTCCACCCTCTTCTACTGCAGATCACACTCCATTCTAATCATCTATCAACCCAAGGACTAAACTCTACATTTCTTATCAATCCTATGAAGTTCTAAACAATAACCCCTATAGTACCTGACAATTCAGAGTATGCACA